>VTLG01005342.1_pt1 | contig 21355 bp, 35 predicted proteins | sample 4694571 | NCBI WGS metagenome assembly VTLG01 (sample SAMN12604809, study PRJNA352737) | marine metagenome | biome: ENVO:00000447; feature: ENVO:00000209|ENVO:00000569|ENVO:01000036; material: ENVO:00002151; isolation source: viral sequences binned using virsorter ... | reverse complement strand
TGAGTTATTAATTAAACAAGATCCAGGAGTGCAAACTTTTCCTGAGGATATTAAGGTCTATAATTTTTTTCATTGTAATTTTAAAGACAATCAATGGACCGGAGAAGACATGTCTTTCTGTGATCTAGCAAGATCAGTTGGTTTTAAGGTGTATGCCCATATAGATTCTACTTTAATTCATCATGGTAGCTATGGTTATAAAGGAAAATACAAAGATATATTTAAGGAGACCAATGACAAATAATCAAGATATATACCATAATTTGGCTAATTATGCCTATATTGCTGGCCTTTTTGATGGCGAAGGCTGTGTTCAGTATAAACAATATTTAGATACAAAACGAAAAAACAGACCAAAAAGATATAGAGTTTGGCGAATCTCTATGGAGATGTCTATGACTGATGAAATGGTTATCCGCTGGGTGCATGATATTTTAAAAGTAGGAACTGTAAGTTTAAATATAAAAAACAAATCTCCTAGTTCTAAATCTCATTGGAAGGATCAATGGCGCTGGAGATGTAGTCACCGAGATGCATATAAGGTTGCTAAAATTTTATGGCCTTTCGCTCAAGTGAAACAACATAAGATAGAACAGATTATAGATCATTATGAACCGGAATTTAAAGATGACAATGTAGTCAGCCTGGAAGCGTATAAAAATGAACGATAAGGATAAAGTAACTTTAATTTGGAAGGGAAATAAATTGCCGTGTGAAGATTGCAAAGTTGTTTTTCAAGACAAATTTGGAAAAGAATTTAATGTTGAACTAAGCCGATTGATTAGAGTATTTAATAATAATATCTGGCAGAATAAGAAGAGTGTTAAATGAATAAAGTATTTATATTTATCTTTACTTTCCTAGGTTTGATGACTTTGTTAAGTTTATATATGTTAGTGGTGGTCCTATGAATAAATTAAAAGAAAAATTTAAAGTATGGTCTTTGTATTATAGACAAGAAATTATCTGGTTTGTAATAGGATTTGTACTGGGAGCTATTCTTCTATGAAGAATAAACCTGGAAACCCTAAGTGGGGCGGTGCTAGAGAAGAATCTAGACTTATTAAAAAACATGCAGATCAATGGTGTAAAGATAATGGCTATCCGATTCAACGACGTAAATACGTATACAAAGGAAAGTGGGTGAAGAATGAAATGGAATAAACTTTATAACTATCCGCCGTGTACTCGGAGTACAACAGACGGACTTAGAACTTATGATGTAGGTAAAGAAAGATTACCGAGTGTTACAACGATCCTGGGTGCGACTAAAAGTGAAGACGCTAAGCAGTCTATCGCCAATTGGCAGGCGAAAGTGGGCATGGAGCAAGCGACAAGGATCAAGGAACAAGCAGCCGCGCGCGGGACTGACATGCATACGCATTTAGAAAAACATATTTTAAAGGAAGGCTATTTAGATTTACGGCCGGAAGGACGAATTGCAAAGAAGATGTCGGACACGATAATAGCTAAAGGATTCAATGATTTACAAGAAATTTGGGGAAGTGAAGTGACACTTCATTACCCTGGTTTGTACGCGGGAGCTACAGACCTTGTTGGAGTCTATGACTATGAGGATAGTATTATAGATTTTAAACAAAGTAATAAGCCAAAACGTAAGGAGTGGATTGAGGACTATTTCATGCAGCTAGGAGCATATGCGATGGCTCATAACTATGTGTATAGAACAGAGATTACTCAAGGAGTTATTTTGATGTGTACTCCTGATAATTATTTTCAAAAATTTCAAGTGAAAGGAAAAGAGTTTATTAAATATCAACATCAATTTTTAGAAAGGGTAGGTAAATATTATGAACAAAAAAACAATCAAAGCAGTTAGTAGAAGGATTCTACAAACTATGAAGGCAGATGAAGATCAATTGCGGTTATTATTAAATACTGAGACTGAAGGGGTACCGGAAAGACAGTTGGATGGCTTAATAGTTAAGATCGAGCAACAATTGGGCAGAATTATGGTGAACCAGAATAAGTTCTTATTGTTACAAGATATTGCAGATGAGTAAGTGTGACATATATGTCACAGTCAAGGTGCCTTATTCTTGCCACAAGTGACAAGGATCAAGCGACTGGGATTTTATAAGAAGTGAGGTTTTATGCGGTTGATCACGAATCTATAGGTTTTTCAAAAGTATGAAATTGCTGAAACAGCACTTTGAACTTACACGTGATCTCGTGATTTCGTGATCAGCAAGGAATACCAATGGTTCTAGAAGGTGTGACAATTCGTGCTTAAATAAGCATTGGTATAAGCCATTCATTTTATGATAGGGGCCGCGCGGAACTTTTGGATTGGCAAAAGTAGAAAAAATATTTTTGAAATGTTATAGGGTTGAAGTATGATAGGAAGAAACAAAAATTGGAGTGGTCCATCTCCCTGGATGGATGAGTTCAACAAAATACATAACCCAGATTATTATTATGGCAAAAACAAAAAGAAAACCAAAGAGAAGAAAACCTCGAAGAAGAAAACAAGTAGTCCCGACTCAACCGAACGATATCCCGTATTCAAAGTACAGGATTGAGTGGGTTGACGCGTTAAGTGATTCTGGTTGGGCCGATGATAGAGAATTTAATAAGATGAAATTAGCTAAACCAATTAATGAAGGTTGGGTATTTTCTAAAGATAAAGATTCAGTAAAGATATTTGCGTCTTATGATTTAGATCCTATGACAAAAGAAATAACTTTTGGGGATCGTACTATGATTCCTACATCATGGGTTATTAAGATGACTAAGATAGTATAGGTTTTGGTTTCTTATCTTTAGGTTCTTTTTTAGCTTCAGTTTTTTCCATTAATAATGCATGGTCTTCTCTAATTGTAGCTATTCGTTTGTTTAATTCTTCTTCAGATAAGTCTTCTATCTTACCAGTTCTGATAATTTTTTGTTCAATATATAATCCACCAACAGTCCCACGTGCCTTCTCTGCGTTAGTAGCTGCTGAGAATGATTTAGATTTAATGGCTTCATCTCTAATTTTAGCTAGTTCAGTTAAATGACCACCGAAGGATATATTATGTTTCTTGTAATTCTCTTCTCGTAGTTCTCCAATGTGTTTAACTACTAGAGGATAATATTTTGGGTCTTGAAGTTGACTAGCCTTAACTCTAAGTGTGGCGTTGTCTCCTTCGTATCCTGCTTCCTTTGCGCATTCGTAGGCAAACTTATGGCCTTCAGTAAATACAATTATTTCAGCAAATTTTCTTTGCATAGGTGTAAGCCTAGCAGGAAGTCCCGGTTTTTTAAGTTGTATATCAGTCATCTTTTGGGGGTGTATGTAATCAACATCTAGTTGTTTTACAATTAATTAAATATTAACATACATATCACCAACCCATTGACAGTATACCTATAATATCTTATATTGTAAATATGAAAGATGACAGAGGAGACTTAGATTTAACTAAGCAAATTGAAGACTTAAAGGCTCAGAACGAAGAGTTAAGAGCTGAATTAGCTCGTGCTAAAGAGGATCATCAATATGATAATTTAGTTCATCAAAAGGAAGTGGAAACCTTAAAAAATCCAGTTAAACATTTAAGAGATAAAGGATTAATATAATGCTTAAAGGTAGAGATTTAATTATGATCTTCGATCGATTCGTAGGTCCTAAGAAAGGGAGCAGTGTTGCTCAAGATGCACGTGTTCAAGTCCGAACACCGGACGGAAGACATTATGATGTCATGACTGTGAATTTAGTTGAAAATAAAATTTTAGGTGCTAGAGAGACACATAGAATAGTGATTACAACTCACGAAGAAGTTGCTCCAATGGGTGCACCGAAGCTAATTGTGTAACCTTCTGTTATCGTCATTATTTTGATGAAACCCGAAACAAAATTATGGCATGAGCTTAAGAGAGTTACAACAAAAATTACATGGACGAGAGTTGAAAATACTAGCTTACTTGGTACTCCTGATCTATTGGGTTACAATACTTCTGGGCACTTTTTTACTGTAGAGCTAAAGATAACTTCCAATAACAAAATCCGCTTCAGTCCGCATCAAATTTCTTTTCATTTACTACATCCAAAGAACACATTCATACTTGCCAAGAAGCCCAGTCAGGGCTCCTGCAAATTGTTTCCAGGTACCTGTATCTTGGCACTTGTTAAAGAAGGATTTAAAAATCAAGACGCTTGTTGCTTGTCGCTTGAAGATTTAGAATCTTTTCTCGAGTCGCTTGGTGCTTGATGATTCAGGCGCTTGTTGCTTGCAACCTCAGGTTGCAGCCGCTTGTGGCTTGTAGACTCTTCAGCTTGTGGCTTGTGGCTTCTAAAAATTTTTCTAAGTTCTGCATAGTACTTCGGATGCCTCCATATATGTGTCATGATTCTTAGTGCTTAGGATATGCAACATTACTTACAGTCTTATCCCAGCATTGTCTACAGCTGCCGCATGCATTCCCCTGTTCAGCTGCCGGGCAGGTCTTGCCTGCCTGGACAACCGTCGACGTATGAGGCCAGAAATTAACTGGCCCCTGGTCTATCATATGCGAGGACACACGAATGATTAAATTTTTTGGTACCACAGCCGGATCCATCAGCGTCAGGAGCTTCACTTCGCGCGTGGGCATCCAGTGCTGTACCTGTGGTGTACGTATACATACTTCGAATATGTTCTTGAGATGATAAGCCCCCTGCAGGTCCCCTGAGTCATGCCACCTGAACCATGGAACCTTCTTGCTGTACCAGGTAACCAGCGTTGTCATTGCTTCCACCCATTGTGGATGAGTTAAAGAATTCAACCTACGGTTGAGCGCATCTTTTACATTGGGGAATCGATACCGGCCCTTCATGGCGTAACAGCCTGAACAGACAGAACCTTCCACGGCTTGGAGCTTGACTCCAGTCACACATTCCCAGGCTGGCAGGTTATAGGCGTAACCAGGCATTTTCGATGGGCTTGACAGCCCGCCGGTTATTTCTTTAGCTTGTTTTAAATTCATAATTCCTCGCTTTCTAAATCTTATATAATCTTATAATCTTGGTTTGTCAAGCTTGTTGCTTGAAGCTTGTCGCTTGCGGCTTGTTGCTTGTGGCTTCTTTAGAATCATTCTAAAGTGGCCCGGGCGGCTGGCAATGTCCATTTCCGCCCGATCCTGGTTTTTATTCTTCATATTCTTCAACTTCGAAATCTACATCACCATGAATCATACTGTCGAACGCCAGATCCTGGGCTTCGTCTTCGTTTTGAGCTTCCACAATAGTGTCTCGTGTAATCGTAACTTTATATTTTTTAGTTTGCTTTTTTCTTGGCATTGCCCCCCTGTATCATGACGTTGTCATCTCCAAACCCTGCACCCTTCAACAGGCTGCCGATCTGGCTGATCATCTTAACTTCAGCGTGCTTTTCGTGTTTGTCTTTGTATTTAATATATTCCTTGTTCATGATCACTGGCTCAAACTTTGTAAAATAACTAGTACCGCTATCGTAGCCGTCTTTTGTTTTTACTGATTTACCAGTTGATACATGCCACCTATTATCTTTGAACAAATAGACATATTCTATAAATATATTTCCGCGCATATCAAACATATACATCCACTCATCTCTGTACTCTTTGGCTGGCTCTTCAGCTCTATCCCAATCACGACCATAAAAACTACATTCATCAATGGTATCACCTAAATAAGATGCATCTCCATGATTAAATAATAGTTTTGCAACATCTGGTTTACTATAATAATCAACCAGGCATTTACCTACACCGTAGGGATACCCATCACTATGGACATATATTACTTTTACTTTTTTTGTCTTCGGGTCTTCTATTGCTATATTTGATCTTGTACTCATGTTTCCTCTTTCTGTTGTTTGAGATATCTTATAATATCCCAGATCAATTGTCAAGCATTATTTTAGCTTGTTGCTTGACGCTTGTAGCTTGCCGGCTCACTTTAGAATAATTCTAAAGTGACCAGCGGGGGCACACGCGTGCGCCTTGCCACTGATCCCAGATCCTTGCTCTTCACAACTCGCAACTGCAGTTTTAGAGCCACTAATAACAAGGATCAGGGATCAGTTGTTGTCCTGTGCAGGCGAGGTTTCCGGTATGCATCCCTACTCACCCATTCTAAGAGAATCGCGACCTGAACTATAGCCGTTTAAATCCGGCAGTTACAACATCTGATCCCAGATCCAATTCCACCCTTTCGTTTGTTACATAGACACTTATTAATGTGCCAGCGTAATTGGATCAGGGATCAGTTCTGGTTGCGAAAGGTAGGGAATGAAAGCCCGTTTTTTCAACCAGAAGTTGTCCCGAGACAGTTATTATCACGGCTCATATCTCAGGAGCCTTGATTACTACTATATAAGATTTTATAAGAGAAGTCAAGAGCCAAAATGTCGCAGGCAATTCTAGTATAGGTTGAATCTTTTTTAAAAATAGTTGTTGACATTTAATCTTATATAATGTAAGATTATAAAAAAACAAATAGAAAGCGAGGAAAAAAAATGTCTCGATTAAGACTAAATCAAGAGTATCGGAACAAGATCGCAAATCGTATGCGAGTACACTTGGAACAAGAAGATACTATTGAAAAACAAAAGTATGATGAACTGAAAGCAAGTCAGATTGACATAAACGACAATGCGTGGAAGATTGCAGAAAAAATTGTTCGTAGGCATTATACTTTAGATGATGTTGCTAAAGCACAATATCTTCAAGACAAGTTTGAAAATGTTTCGACTATTGCAAAAGACAGTTGTTTTCATTTTCATTATCTTGGAACAAAAGAAGATAGAGACTATGACAACAATCCAATAACTAAAGAAGATACTATTGAAAGCCATTTTGATTTTAGATTAAATGGAAGTATTGATACCGACAACAATTATTCTTCTTCAAGTGATAGTAGTTATGGTTATGCTTTATTTCGTGATGAACTTAAAGCACAAGATAATTGCAACCCAGATATTTTGGTTGAACAAGAGGGCAAAGATCAAAACCCACATAAAACAAAATATATGGACGCAAACAATAAATATCTTGGTAATGATGATAGTGGTTATGGCAAAGAGTGGAATAATAAATATCAATTAGATTTAATTGGTAGAGATTATTGTAGAGATAGATCAATTGCTTGTACTGAACAAGAGTATATGTTTTTAATAGATTGGAAAAAACAAAAAGCACAATTTGTTATGGCACATAATAAATGGATTTCATCTATTTTAGAACAGATGAAAGAAATTAAAGTTGGTTTAAAAGGTTATAAATATTTAGATGAGGCAATAGAATTATCTACTGAACTTGGTTTAAATATTACTGACGCAGAAATAATTAGAACTAACTCTACTGGCTTAACTATCTACAATCCTAAAAATCTAGCTGATAGAATAAAAGGAATGAAAAACAAGAGAGTTAAAACCAAAGCAGAAAAAATAGCAGAAAGGGTATTGTACGAACAACAACAAAATGAGAGTGTAAATTAACACTTGACATTAATGGGATTATAATATATAATCCCATTAATAAATAAGAAAGCGAGGAAATATGAAAGACATAGCACAAATGCCAAAGAAGTTTTACATAACTTACTTTGCAAAAAAGCATAAAAAAATAATAACAAGAATAGCAAGCGCAGAAAAACCTGACGGTGTACTTGGTAAAATCTTTACTGACAAAAATGGTACTGATAGATTTATCTATTGGGATTTTGACGCTGAAAATAAATCTGGTGGATTTGGTGATTGGCGTCATGCAACTGGACAATGGACTATTAAGGCAGTAGCATAATGGAAACAGATACAATTTGGATTTTATTATTTATAGGGTATGCAATCGGATTAATTCCGATTGCATATTTTGGTATTGTTGGAACTACTGATATCATTAACTCTAAAAACGAACAATATAGACAAGAGAAATTGAGCAAGTCTTTTGAGAAAGCGAAAAAAAATGAGCGACTATAATTGGTGTCATAATCCTTATTGCCATACTATTGCAACACAATCAAGAGTGAGAGGGATTGGCGATAATAAAGTTTTAAGAACTAGAAAGATTTCATTAAATAGTGAGTGGATAAGAAATAGTATTTATGCTTATTTCTGTAATCAAAATTGTTTGCATTCATTCTTGAATAAGTTTGCACAAGAGGTTTCAAACATTGCGCCTAGACGAGAGCCACTAGAAACACCAATAAAAGTTAAAACTGAAAAATATGACACTTATAGATATAGGCATAATGCAAATGGCGAATATGAAAGATATGAAACAATAGGAACAAGAAAAATAATTGAAAATAGTTCTTGACTTTTATTTTGTTATGGGATATAATAGGACTATGAAAGCGAGGAACTATGCAAATAAAAATAAATGATACAATAACAGATGAAAGAGGAAGAACAGGCAAAATTATAAATATTGGAATTGCAACCGATAAAAATGATATTGCTGGTGAAGATGGAGTTGACGCGAAAGAATATGATACTGATTTAAATTATACTGGCGCAATTACATTTTGTAATGAAGAAAACAACTCAACTTATTGGTGTTATTTTATGCAGATAAAAGAAGTAAATAAAAAAGCAGTTAAAATAGATTTAACTAATTGGATTGGGTAAAATAACTATTGACAATGATTGACTTATCATATATAATCCCAGATATGAAAGCGAGGAATATGAAAATAGCAGATACAACAATGGAAAGTGGTTTTTCATTTCAGCAAGAACTACTTTTACAAGCACTAGAAAGACAAGCCCTAACAGGAAGATTAATGACTAATCCAAGAGTAACAGGGTTTACTTCTTTTGCTAAAGCTGTGCTTAATTTTATCAATGATAAAAAAGCGCCTAAGACTTGTAAGAACTTATATAATTATTTAGTTAAGAACGGATATTATGATAAGTTGGAAACAAGACTAAATGAAAGACACATATGAAAGACAGAACAGAAAAAAGAGTTAACAGATTCAATGGAGAATCAGTTATGCTAACTAAAGAAGAAGCAAGGAAGCATGACCAGATTTTTATTGATGAGATAACAGCAACAATAGAGGATAAGACACTTGGTACAGGTGGCAGTAAGCATTGGGATTCAATGCGTAAGAATTTGAATTGGTTTAGACAACATAACGCGAAAGCGTACATGGTGTTATTAGACTAATCAATCATAGGTTGTGGCGCTAACGCGCCACACCTCGCGCATACTAGAGATAGTGTGTCAAGAACTATTATAAGATATTATGGGAGCATAATGTCGCAGGCGCGCTATCTAGTGTGTTGCATAGATACACACACATGTGACAAATATGTCACGCGCCGGGATCACACAACTACAACGCGAAATTTTTTTTTAGTATAGTATACAACTACAGGTGGTGCGGCAATCCATAGAGGTACCAGGTCCGATCCGGAAAAAGTAAATCAATCACAGGTTGTATTGCGCACGTTTAAAAGGGGTCCCACTGCTTTTGCCTTTATTCCTTGATTTAGACAGTTATCCAGGATAAAAATCATTTTGACACCCATAAGAGCACTTATGCAAGATATTGATATAAAAAAATTATTACAACAAGATTTAGAGAACCTTCCCCCAGAAACCAGACGCGAGTACAAGCGGTACTTGGTCCAATTGGATAGAAAACAAAAACATAAAAAGATACGGACTGATTTTTTAACTTTTGTAAAACATATGTGGCCCGATTTTATTGAGGGGTACCATCATAAAATTATTGCAGAAAAATTTAATAAAATAAAATCTGGAGAAATTAGGAGGCTCATTGTAAATATGCCTCCAAGACATACGAAATCTGAATTTGCGTCTTTCTTGCTTCCTGCGTGGATGATAGGAGGTCAACCAAAATTAAAAATTATTCAAGCAACCCACACAGCTGAACTTGCTGTAAGGTTTGGTCGTAAGGCTAAACACTTAATGGATAGTGAAGAGTACAAAGAAGTTTTTCCAACTAGACTTATGGAAGACAGCAAAGCCGCTGGTCGCTGGGAAACAGCACAAGGCGGCGAGTACTTTGCAGTTGGTGTTGAAGGTGCTGTAACCGGAAGGGGTGCTGATCTATTAATTATAGATGACCCTCACTCTGAGCAAGATGCTATGTCTAAGAAAGCATTAGATAGAGCTTACGAATGGTATACAACAGGACCACGTCAAAGACTTCAGCCTGGAGGAAGAATTGTTTTAGTTATGACACGTTGGAATAAAGGAGATCTTACAGGACTTTTGCAAAATGCTCAAAAAGAACCTAAAGCAGATCAGTGGGAAGTTGTAGAATTTCCGGCCATCATGCCATCCGGTAAACCTGTTTGGCCTGAGTACTGGGAACTAGAGCAATTAGAATCTGTAAAAGCATCTGTGGCATTACCTAAATGGAATGCACAGTACATGCAGAATCCAACTTCTGAAGAAGGAGCTTTGATTAAAAGGGAATGGTGGAAGAAGTGGCCAGAAGATAGAGGCATTCCACATTGTGATTATGTTATACAATCTTACGACACAGCTTATTTGAAAAAAGAAACCGCTGACTTTAGTGCTATAACTACTTGGGGAGTTTTCCGTGAAAACGAAGATACCAAACCTAATTTAATTTTGCTCGATGCGGTTAAGGAACGATTCGAGTTCCCTGATTTAAGAAGAGAGGCTCTAAAACTCTATAAATACTGGGAGCCTGAGATAGTTTTAATTGAAGCAAAAGCTGCTGGACTGCCTTTGACATATGAGTTAAGAAATATGGGAATTCCAGTTATTAACTTTACGCCGAGCCGAGGAAATGATAAGCATAGTAGAGTTAATGCAGTTTCACCAATGTTTGAAGCTGGACAGATTTGGGCTCCAACCCATCTGCAATTTGCACAAGAAGTCATGGAGGAATGTGCTTCATTCCCTTATGGCGAACATGATGACCTTGTGGATAGTACAACACAAGCCGTTATGAGATTTAGACAAGGAGGATTTCTGGTACACCCAGAAGATTACAAAGATCCGCCTCGTCCAGTTGAATTTAAGGAGTATTATTAAATATATGTATAGTCTTGGAATGAAAGCGGTTGCTCAAACCTTCAAATTACTTAATAGATTGGGAATTAAACCTAGAGATGTTATTGGTGTGGGTGGAGATGTCGTAAAAATGGGAAAAAGTCTCTTTAATACGCGTGTAAATCCGCAATTAATCAAATTTATCGAAAAAAATCAAAAAATTCCAACAAAAATTATAGAAGAAATTAAAATTCACGCAAGAACACTAAAAAATACTACAGAAAGTCAAAAAAAACTGTTTGAAGCGAATATAAAAGACATTTTAAACGCAAAAACACCAAAGATGCCAGTCACTAGTGTCCAGAGACCAGCAACAAGCGTCAAGGATGCAGCTGAAGCTTTTAAAGGCTGGAAACCAACCGTTATTAAAGGTGGTAAAGATCCATTAGCAACTGGCGGAATCGCAAACCACTTTAGAAAGAGATAATGGCTTATAGTACAGACATAAAAGATTACTGGAGAAGAGCCTGGGGACTTAAAGATAGACCTCAACCAAGACGTAAGTATGTCGTCGGTGCATTCGGTATGGCGCCAACATTAGCTTATCCTGCTATGGTTGGAGTTGCTAAACTCTTGGGTATAACTACGGCTGGTGTAGGAGCTAAAGAATTATCTGAGGTAGTAACACAGAAGATACAAGAAAATCCTGAAGTACTAGAAACACCACAAGCAAAAGCAATTATGTTAGCTTTTGGGTTAACACCAAGTGGTTTAGTTTTTGGCCCTGATGCAGATGCAATAGAAAAAGATAAAGAAAAATTTAGAGAATTATTAAAACCAGGAAAAACATATGTACCCGATAATAAAGGCTGGACAGAAAGTTTTCCTGATCAATCAGATGTTGGTAAAAAATTAACAGAACCACCAGTTAACATACCAGTTGAATTACCTAAATCAGAAGGTTTTCCAATCCCTGAACGAAAAGGTTGGCAAGAATTTATTCTCTATAACAAAGCTATTGAAAAGAAAATAAAAGATAACGCTCCGGCGGATAAAGAAAAAGCAAGCGATGAATATTTAGATGCAGTTAGGGAGGGGATTGAGCTTCATGATGGAAATATAGCAAAAGCTATGAAAATTTTTGGACTTAATAGAGAATATATAAGAGCAAAATTTGCTCAGCGGGGTCAAACACTCGAAGGAAAAGGACATGTACCTGTTTCAAAAGTTGAACCTTTAGAAGTTAGAGAATCCTTTACAGACTTTACAACCGATCTTAAAAAAAATCCTGGGAAGATTGATACAGTTTATAAGGAAGCTATTGAAACCGGAAGAATTGAGAAGGACAAAATAGATTATCATATTGACGATGTAGCCAATACTCTAGGAATAGATATTAATAGAGAAACTAAAAAGGGATCAAGAAATCAACTTTTAAAAATTCTAGAACCAATAAGAAGCGAAGATGGAACATATAATATTAATGAGGTGTTTGAAACACTTAAAAGCTGGAGCAGTGGAAAAAAAGTCGCCGGAGAAGCTGTTGCTGGATCGGAAAGATATGAACAGGTCTTCAAAGCTGATGCACCTTTATTAAAAGAATTTACAAATGCTAAAAACAAAATATTAAAATTAACTAAAGAAGAAGGAACTTATAATAAAGATCTGGAGCAAATAGAACATGGGGGTCATTTTGAATCTGTGAAGACTTTAAATAAATATCCAAAAATCTCCAAAAATTTAAATACCATTCAAGATTATATTTTTCAGGATCCTAAAATAAATACAGATATTATTCAGACAAAAGGACATGCGGCACAAATGGAATCTATTTATAAAGAACTAAGTGAATTAATCGGTAAGAAAAATATTAATAAGGAATTAATTAAAATCCAAGAGAAAATAGATGCTAGACTTAAAAAAACTCAAAAACAAATTAGGGAGCATAAAGAATATACCATAGGGAAAAATCAAGATAAAAGAATTGCTCGGCTTAAAATAAATCTTCCTAAAGAAGGAGAAGCATTCACGGTTGATAATATTGTCTCTGATCTTTCAAAAGTGGATAAAAGATGGATTATGGGGAATGTAGATATTATTAATTCTAAGGCTAAAAAATTTAATGATTTAAATAAGAACCAAAAAGAAATGTACCGAGCAAATTTAAATGATCAGTATCTAGAAATGATCGGAAAAATCTATAAAGAGGTTGGTTACGGAAAAGGGGAAATAGAAGATGTTCAAGAAACAATTAGTGAAGGCACACATGAGAAAAAAGGATTCTTAGAAAAAGCACGAGGTGGCCCTATTTTATCTGGTGTTGATCAATACCTAATGAATCGGTACAGATGAAAAACCCAACTTTAGTTAAAAACATGAAACATGTGAAATGGAAATCAATCCCACCACTGAAGGGCCCAGATCCTAGAGGCTTGATTAAAGATAAAAAACAGGATAAACCTATAATTTTGGAGAAAACAAATGGCAGAAATCGATAAGGGGTTACCTAACGTAAAACGTAACATAACCCTACCGTCTCAAGACGAATTAACAGAAGTTCAAACAGCAGTACAAGAAACAGTTCCTTCACATGAAGGAACAGAGATTACTGAAAACGAAGATGGTTCAGTAGATATTAATTTTGAACCAGGTGCAGTGTCACCTGAAGCTGGAGACAATCACTACGCAAATCTAGCAGACTTGTTGCCAGATTCTATTTTAGAACCCCTTGGTTCTGAATTATATGCCAACTATACAGATTACAAAGAATCCAGAAGAGAATGGGAAAGAACTTATACAAAAGGATTAGATCTTTTAGGATTTCAATTTGAACAAAAAACAAGACCTTTCCAAGGAGCGAGTAGTGCTACTCACCCTGTTTTAGCAGAAGCGATTACTCAATTTCAAGCGCAAGCTTATAAAGAATTATTACCGGCTGATGGTCCGGTAAGATGTCAGGTCTTAGGAAGACCAAGCAGAGAAAAACAAGATCAATCGATGAGAGTTAAAAATTTTATGAACTACCAGTTAATGGATGTTATGAAAGAATTTGAACCAGAGTTTGATCAAATGTTATTCTATTTACCATTAGCCGGTTCAACTTTTAAAAAAGTTTATTATGATGATTTAATGGAACGAGCTGTTTCAAAGTTTGTTCCTGCAGATGACTTGGTGGTTCCGTATTCAGCTACCTCATTAGAAGATACGGAAGCCATATGTCATGTTTTAAAAATTTCAGAAAATGATTTACGTAAGCAACAAGTTTCTGGTTTTTATAGAGATATAGAACTAGGAAAACCTTACTACGAAGAAACTGAATTGAAGAAAAAAGAACGAGAGCTAGAAGGAACAAGAGCCTCAGGTTATCAAAGAAATAACCCGATCTATACTTTGATAGAGTGCCATGTGAATCTAGATCTCGAAGGCTTTGAAGATAGGGGTCAAGATGGAATCCCTACCGGTATAAAAATTCCATACATTGTTACAATCGACAATGGAACGCGAAAAGTATTGTCTATTAGAAGAAACTACAGACTAGACGATCCGAAGAAAAATAAAATCGAATATTTTGTCCACTTTAAATTTCTGCCTGGACTAGGATTTTATGGCTTTGGACTAATCCATATGATTGGCGGTCTAACAAGAGCAGCAACTTCTGCTCTTCGTCAACTCATAGATGCAGGTACACTCTCCAATTTACCTTCTGGATTTAAACAGAGAGGCATCAGAGTTAGAGATGATGCCCAATCTCTACAACCAGGGGAATGGCGTGATGTAGACGCTCCTGGTGGAAATCTAAGAGATGCTTTTATGAATTTGCCATACAAAGAACCATCACAGACTTTATTACAGTTGATGGGGATTTGTGTAGATGCAGGTCAAAGATTCGCGTCCATTGCTGACATGCAGGTCGGTGACGGGAACCAACAGGCTGCTGTTGGAACGACCGTAGCCCTATTAGAGCGTGGCTCCAGGGTAATGTCAGCAATCCATAAGCGATTGTATGCAGCTATGAAACAAGAGTTTGTTTTATTATCTAATGTGTTTTCAACTTATCTCCCTCCGCTTTATCCGTATGATGTAGTAGGTGGCGCACGTGAAATTAAACAAACAGACTTTGATGACAAAATTGACATACTTCCAGTTGCTGATCCAAATATATTTTCAATGACACAAAGGATTGCAACCGCACAAACAGAATTACAATTAGCTCAGTCAAATCCTCAGATGCATAATTTATATGAGGCTTACAGAGACATGTATGAAGCAATGGGCGTTAAGAATATTGACCAAGTTTTACCACCGCCACCACCACCAGAACCTAAAAATCCAGCGATCGAGCATATTGATGCATTGGCAGGTAAACCTTTCCAAGCGTTTACTGGACAAGATCACCAAGCCCATATTGCAGCTCACGTTGCTTTTATGGCAACATCTATGGCGAAGAATAATCCACAGATTACAGCTGCGTTAGAAAAAAATATATTTGAACACATTGCCTTAATGGCTGATGAACAAGTTCAAATGGAAATGAGAGATAAATTAGCAAAAATTCAAGAGTTACAACAATTGATGCAAACAAATCAACAAGTTGCACAGAATCCAGAAGTTAAAGCTGAGTTAGATCGTTTACTTTTAGAAATTGAATCTAGAAAAGCAATTTTAATTGCTGAAATGATGGAAGACTTCTTAAAAGAAGAAAAACAAGTAAGCGGCGACTTTGGTAATGATCCAATTGCTAAATTAAGAGCTAGAGAACTTGATCTTAAAGCACAAGACAACATGAGAAAACAACAAGAAGACGAAGCTCGAATTAATTTAGATAAAACTAAAATGTTGATGAATAGAGATATTCAAGAAGACAAGATGGAGCAAAACGAAGATCTTGCTTTATTAAGAGCAGAAACTTCTATTGAAAAACAAAGAATGTCTAATCGTGCAAAAGCAAGATCTGATGCAACGAAAAGATTTGATGTAAGAAAACTAAAAGGACCAAGGAGTTAATATGGCTAAACCAGGACTATATGCAAATATTCACGCAAAGCGTGCGAGAATTAAAGCAGGTTCAAACGAAAAGATGAGAGCAAAAGGTGCTAAAGGCGCACCAACTGATAAACAGTTTACACGAGCAGCTAAAACTGCAAAGAAGGCGTAATGCCAGGAGCAGCTTTAAGAGGATTTGGAAGAGCTTACCTAAGTAATGGTGGAGCTGCGTGGACTAGAAAAGAAGGTAAGTCTGAATCTGGAGGATTAAATGAAAAGGGTCGTAAATCTTACGAGAGAGAAAACCCTGGATCAGATTTAAAAGCTCCACAACCTGAAGGTGGATCTAGAAAAAAATCTTTCTGCGCGCGTATGAAAGGTATGAAAAAAAAATTAACTTCTAAAAAAACAGCAAACGATCCAAATTCAAGAATTAATAAAGCTTTAAAAAAATGGAAATGTTAAATGCCTTTTCAATCTGAAAAACAAAGAAGATACCTACACGCTAACCATCCAGAAATAGCAAAGCGATGGGAGCGAGAGTATGCAGGTGGAGGAATTACAAGATTAGGATTTTATGTAGGAGGATCACATCATGCTGGTTCGACTACGGATTCGGGAGCTTTTGAGAAAAGCACAAGAAATGGAGGCCCAAAAAAACAACCACCTCGTAAAGATATTTTGCCTGAGATATTCCCAAAGAAAAAAACTAAGTTTATTACTAAAAAAGAAGAAAAAGTTCCAGTTATCCCAAAAACAAAAAAATTTGTTAATGAAAAGATTATAGAACCTATCAAGAAAATTCCACAAAAATTTACACATTGGAGCGTGGCTCCGATTAACACAGTAATGAAAAAGCAATTAACAAAAGAAAGAATGAAGTATTTAGAAAACTTATATGACAAAGATGTGTCTAGTTTTCCTCCAGAAATACAAAACTTAATTAAAGAAGGAAATTTACACACTGATGAGGCTCTTCAATTTTTAGATAAAGAAGGTAAGTTTGGAGAATATAAGTTAACAAAGGATTATAATCCAGGTCTAGTAATGACGGGAGACATGAGTGGTTTTCATTTAATGGATAAACCCGACTGGTATGACGGAAGTACTACTGAGTGGGAAATATTTAAACAAGATGTTATACAAAAAAGAAATTTGACTACTGGTCAAGGTAATGACAGAGAATTTCGTCCACCACCAGAATTTCGTAAATCTCCAAAACTAAGCCCAATAAATAAACCAGTAAATGAATTGATGAAAGGTTATGAAGGTTGGAGAGCAGATAATCCTGACGCACATTCAGGAACAGGAACGTGGGCTTTAATTGAAGTTATATTACCCGATGGTACACCTCATACATTTAGTGGGAGCGCTGAAGCAAATGCTTTTGCAAAATATCTTGAAAGCATTGGGTCCGAACCTTACACAGTAGTTACTAATGAAGAAAAGATTAGTACGTTTGCCAAAGGCGGAATCTCTAATCATTTCAGCAATAGAAAAAATTATTTTGATGGAGGAATTTTAGATATTACCGGAGACGAAGAAATTACAACAGATGACGGTAACGATATTGAACTAACAGCTTTCAATGCTGCCTTTGATGATCCGAATGATCTTTCAACTGGAGTCAAAACTTTATTCAGAGCTAAAGATGGTGGAACCCCACAACTTGCAAAAAAATCTAAAGATGGAACAAGACCTGGTTATAGAGGATCAGATTGGGGTCCTGGAGCTGGATCACCTGGAACAACTTCATCTGGTGATAATAAAAATACTGGTAATCAGGGTTCTGATAATCAAGGTTCTGATAAAGGACATTCAAGATTTGATGTTGGTTCTGGATATTATGGAGAAACAAAAAAAACTCCTTCAGCTCCAAAAAATGATGATGGTGGTAGTACACCTAGTATAGGACCTAGTCTACATGGTGGACCAAAATTTAAATTGACTCAAGCGCAAAAAAACAAAGAAATAAATCAAATTTTAAGTAAAAAACAAAAGTGGGATGATGATAAAACGAAAAGAAGTCTTTGGACCGGATATAAAGCTTTTTCCTCTCTTGCTAATCCAATAATGTTATTAGAATTTGTTGCTAAACAAAGAAAAATGGTAAAAGAAAGAATTGCAGAAATTGAAGAAGACCTTAGAAGATTAGACGCACTTGGATATACGCCACATCCTTGGGAAGAAAGAGGAGAAGGATATGGTATTAAAGGTGATTTAGAGTTCGAAAAATATAAACTAGAAAATCCTAATAGGGACTATGGTGACACTGGAGGCGACGGTCCTGAAGTTGTCCCTATACCTGCAATAATTGAAGGCTATGAAGAAATGGCCTCGCAACCAATGTCACTTTTAAACATGAGAGATAACAAGGCACTCTATGCAGCGCTATCAGAGAAATGGGAGAAGCAAAGAAGAGAAAAAGAACAAGAATATAAAGATTATGGATTGCTGCCTGATAATGCAGTTGATAATACTGCTGTAGGAGCTATAACAATGCAAGCAAATAGTGGTGGACTTGCAAACTTATTTAGAGTAAAAAATCAATAATAGGAGAAAACTTATGAGAAACGATTTTGGATCAAGACCTTATAAATCTAGATTTCCATACGACAAAGGTGGAAAATCTGGTGCTAAGAAACAAGGTTACAATGCAAGATTAGATGAATCTCTAGGCGCAAGAAGAGGTGCTGAGTCTACTAAGTCTCAAAGCTTTAAAGCGAGAAGAGATGAGTCTAAAGGCATGGAGAAAGCTTCCGGTAAAAGAGCTTACTCTGCTGTCGGAACAATGGATAAATAATTATGGCAAATACTAGAAGAGAAAACAGACTAGAAGAACTTGGTCGTGTGGATGCTGAAAAAGCATACACTAAAAAAGGTAAAAGAAATCTTAGAGACGAAAAAAGCAGAATTCGTGGCGAACTTAAAGGCGGCGGAATTGCTAAAAGAGGAATGGGTAAAGCATTCAGAGGTGGAGGCTTAGCTTAATGTCTAAAGATTGGCAAAAAGGATCTGGCTACGTGGCAGAACCAAAAGTTACAGGCATCGTTGGTAAAAACAAAGATGGCTATGGTGATGCTGAAATAATTCAAGCAACTGATCCAACAGAATCTCAAACAGTTACTGTAAAAGGTACAAAAGCCCTTAGAAAAGATAAAAAGCCAGTTAAAGCTACTTGGTATTAATTTATGTGGTTAAGTGCTATTAAGTTAGCCGTTTCTGCTGGCAGTAAAATTTACGCTAACAAACAAAGAGCAAAAGTTGCAATGTCTGATGCACAGCTATTGCACGCCGAGCGACAAGCTCGTGGTGAGGAAGCTTACCAGGGAAAACTCTTAGAAGCCCGTCAAACAGATTATAAGGACGAGGTAATTTTGGCGATTCTCACGTTGCCCATTTTGGTGCTCGCATATGGAGTCTGGTCGGAAGATCCGGCTGCGATGGACAAAATAAAAATTTTCTTCGAACATTTCCAGTCATTGCCGACATGGTTTACAAATTTATGGATTCTTGTCGTGGCGAGCGTTTTTGGAATTAAGGGAACACAAATTTTTAGGAACGGTAAAAAATAATGTCTAAGGATTGGATTAAAGGCGCAATTAAAAGACCGGGAGCATTCACAAAGAAAGCTAAAGACGCAGGAATGTCTGTTAGCAAATATGCAAATAAAGTTTTAAAGAAAGGAAGCGACGCTTCAACTAGAACCAAAAAACAAGCATCACTTGCAAAAACATTAAGAAGTTTTCATGCAGGTGGAGGTTTAACTAAAGTATCAGGTTATAAACCCGTACTTGGTAATAATAAATTTGGTTATCCTAGTGGAGGAGTATCAGTTAAAAGTTTTAGAACTGGTGGCGCTACTAAGAAAAAATAATGGATGGAATCCAGTTAATTTATAAATTAAAGAAACAAGTTGAAGAAACACAGAAATCTGTGCAAACCTATGTCTTAAATGGACAGGTTGACAATCACGAAAAATATCAATATATGGTAGGACAACTTCGTGCATATGAAGCAATTTTACAGGAAATCTCTACCCTGCTAACAAATAAGGAGCCAGAAGATAATGAAAACACAGGAACAGTCATCGATCTCTCAAGTAAAAAAACCCAAACTTGAGATCCCCACAACAGAATTAGTTGGCGTTAAAAAAGAAGAAAAAGTTACCAACGAAAAAACAAAATTACCTCAACCAACAGGTTGGAGGATATTAATTTTACCTTTTAAAATGAAGGAAAAAACAAAAGGTGGAATTATTATGGGACACGATACATTGGAGAAACAACAGGTTGCTTCTCAATGTGGAAATGTCCTAGCAGTAGGACCCCATGCCTATCAAGATAAGGAAAGATTTCCTAATGGGCCATGGTGTAAAGTAGGAGACTGGATAATGTTTGCACGTTATGCAGGCTCTAGGATAAAAATAGAAGGTGGTGAAGTTCGTCTTCTTAACGACGACGAAGTTTTAGCAACAATCGAGAATCCAGAGGATATCTTGCATGAATATTAACATAGGAAGGAACTATGCCAGAAGATAAAGAACCTAAAGTAATAGATCTGCCATCAGATGGACCTGATACAGAAGTTACTTTACCAGAAGAACCGGTTAAAGAAGGAGCTCAAGAAGTTGATGTTCCTGCGCAAAAACCAGAAGGTGAAGTCGAAATAAAAGATGAAACACCTAAACAAGAAACAGAAACTAAAGAACTTATACAACAAGAAACAAAGACAGAAGAACCAGAAAAAGAAAAAGAATTAGATGAGTATGGTGAAGGCGTTAAAAAACGAATTGCTAAACTTACTAAGCGTATGCGTGAATCGGAACGTCAAAGAGACGAAGCAACACGTTATGCACGTTCTGTTATTACAGAACAAAAATCTTTAAAAGACCGATTAGCTAAATTAGACACAGGTTATGTGTCTGAAATGGAAAATCGTATTACTTCAGGTCTTGAAGCAGCTAAGGGAAGATTAACTAGCGCTAGAGAAACTGGAAACATAGCAGATGAAGTGGATGCACAAAAAGAGATTGCTAAACTAGGCTATGAAGAAGCAAGATTAGCTGAAATGAAACTTAATCAAGAAGCTAAATCTAAAGAGAAGAGTGAATTAAATCAACAATCAACTATTCAACAAGAACGACCTCAACAACCAAAACCAGATGCAAGAGCAACTGAATGGGCATCAAGAAACGCGTGGTTTGGCACAGATAATGCCATGACTTACACGGCTTTTGATATGCACAGAAAATTGGTAGAAGAGGAAGGTTACGACCCTCAATCTGAGGATTATTATGGAGAATTAGATAGAAGAATAAAGCTTGAATTCCCCCATAAATTTGGTAATGTAACAGAACAAACGACTAAACCTACACAAACTGTAGCGTCAGCTACGCGAAACGTTAAAA
>VTLG01002668.1_pt1 | contig 21358 bp, 24 predicted proteins | sample 4694571 | NCBI WGS metagenome assembly VTLG01 (sample SAMN12604809, study PRJNA352737) | marine metagenome | biome: ENVO:00000447; feature: ENVO:00000209|ENVO:00000569|ENVO:01000036; material: ENVO:00002151; isolation source: viral sequences binned using virsorter ... | reverse complement strand
TTATTTTTTTTTTTTTTAAATAAGGTTGCTTGACAAAACCAGTTGATTCAGTGCGTCACTAAAACAGGTTGCAGTTGAAGAGACTTCTAAGTAGTCCTGAACTTTCTTTATTGTCTGGGGACTAAGTCCCACTCTGACGTTCTTTGTTGTTTTACGTTTAGGTTTAGGTGTAGATGAAGTCATGGTTAGCCCTCCGTCTGCTACATTAACATTGTTATTGATTTGCTTTATTTTGCCCAACCTCAGCGGGCTACCCTTATTATAACTTTCCCGCTAAGGATTGACCACTTTTTACGTCCACCACGACCATAAGAAATTTCTAGGGTGGTAAATATTTATTTCTCTCACTTTAGTTAAATTAAGAGGGAGTAATGCCCATATTTTTCCAGGACTGAGAGGTTGTAATCTTCCTTCTGGCTTTTGTTCCATGTTAATTTCATAATTTTATATTTCCAAGAACTTCCAGTATTACATCAGCAACTTTACCGTCGAGTATCCCTATTTCTTTAGCAGCAGCCTCGGTAAGTTCAATATCTACTCCACCTTTGAAGGGGCCACGGTCGTTTATTATCACCTCGGTTGACTTTCCTGTAGCTATATGAGTTACCCTCACCACTGTTCCGCAGGCAAGAGTATTATGAGCGGCTGTCTTTTTGTTAGGATTGTAAATTTCTTCGCAAGCAGTTTTAAAAGGCCCGTAAAGTGTACTTCGACGGTCCCAACGCGCTTTCGCCGTGATAAAGTCTGTCACTTTGGAACCATCGGATTCCACAGTGCCATCAGGTTTAGTCCCTCCTTTAGATTCAACTTCAACTTCAGGCTTTTCCTTTTGAAATAAACTTTCATCTACTTTGACGAGTTCCCCCTTAGAAGCCAGATCCCTTCCATTGTTCACCTGGAACTCAGGTACTTCTTGCAAGGAAATATCTACACGGGAACGGGTTGCTCTACCCTTGAAATCCCTTTGTTCTTCCTTGATGTTCAGGGAAGTGATTAGGAAAAATCCGTAGAGTTTTGGGCCAGCAGTTAATTTCCAGATATAGGGTGATGCAAACCCACTGTCCTGATTAATCTGCACTTTCATTAACTTTTCTAGGTCAAGAATGTGTTCTTCCACCCGTCTATTTTCTGTGAAACCCTCTACCAGACAGTCACTTAAAGAAAGTTTCCTTAAGCTAGTGAAAGCATAAATCTGAAAAGGTTGGTTAGTCCCATAGACATCACTTGAGGATACATTACCGTCTTTAGACCAGGATATATCTTTTGGAGCGGTTATATTCCAGATAGTTGGGAAGCCCTCTTGACCTGATAGGCTCCCTTTAGATTCTTTTTTAGACCCATAAGGACTATTTAGATCAGAGGGGTCAATATCGGGTTTTTTGTCAGTTTTAAGTTCAATAGGTGCATTTGGGGGTATTGGTGGTGCATTTGGACCTGGATCAATGGGCCAAGAATCAGGCAATCTTATTCTTGGTGCATCTGGATCTAGGCCCCAAGAATTAGGCATTCTTGTTGGTGCATCTGGATCATAGGGGTAAGGGGGGCTTCTAGTTGGTGCATCTGGATCAACTGGGCCAGCGATGTTTTTGCTAACAAAGTTCTGCATAGAACTTATTTTCAGTTCCCCAAGTTCACTAAAGTTAAGAGAGCTACCTGTCACTGCATTTGGGGAAGAAAGTTGTTCGTAAATAGAATTAGCTCCTGAACTACTACGATCAACAGGGTTATTATTTTGAGTTTCACTCTGTTGTAAAGTTCCTTGATCTGCTCTTTCCAGAAAGAACTGGAAGGGAGCGTTCTCTGAATAAGGGACATCCATCTCTGATGGGGGTAAGTCCTGGTTTGCTAACCAAGGGTTCGGGGTTCTACTACTTCCACCTCCGGAACCGCCCCCGGGAGATGGACTGGCCACGTTGTCAGTAACTTCTAAAAAATTGACATTCCTTGGAATTGTAAATCCAGGGATCTGAACCTTCGAAGTTAATTCATAGTTGAGAGGTAGGATACCACTATCAGGGTTAAGACCCGTGAATATAGGGGAAGCTCCATCTCCCATGGCTTGTATTGGGAGGGAACCACGAACCCATCCAAAAATATTATCGGGCATTTATTTTGTACTCCAGTAGTATGCGTTCCATGCTTCGGGTGAGTCTAAAGACTTTGCCAACTCAAGGAACTTTGATTTGTCTTCCACTATGGTTCCTTCAGATTCATCTACACGCTTGCACGTTATGTCGATTGTCACCCCCCCGCTACTAAAATTATAGTTGGTACCGGTTACGAACCAATCTTCCACATATTTTCCGGTCAAGGAAGGAATAAATATTACATCCCTGGGGACTATCCCTGTAATAGCAGGTATCATGAACAAGGAAATAGAACCTGACATCTCCTGGGTAGAGGAACGTTCTTTTCTTAAGTCCGCTCCCTTCTTTTCTTTCTCAATCTTATTCTCTGAGGTTACCGAATCTGTATCTGAACCTAAAATGGATGTTGACAAAGTAGTCTGTTTCTTCTGAACTTCTTTTTCTGGCTTTTCGTTAGGTTTCTTAGAAGTGCCACCTTTAGAACTTGGGCCTTTTTCTTTCTTTTCTTTTTTAGAGGTATCTGTCTCTTTTAACCCTGAAGATTCAGGCACGGAACCCGTAGAACCTCGAGTATTCGAAGGAGGGTTATACTTAACAGATCTACTAAAAGTAGTTATCAACCCGGGCCCTATTAAGAACCCGTATTTATCACTTTCTTTCCTCTCTCCCTTCTTAGGAGGTTCTTTAGGAGGTTTTTCTTTAACGTCAGTTTGAGCCGGAGGGGCTAACTCCACTGTTTTTTCTTTGGAGGCTAGTTCTTGAAGGGTATGCCCTGTTTCCTGACAGGTCCGTTGTAAAAAATCTTTAAAGTTGTCACCTATTAAATAGGTCTGCCGGACAGTTGTTTTATCAAAATACGAACTATAGATAACACTTACGTCTGACCCTAACCTTACTTTAGCTGTTTCTATGACTTCTTTTAAGGGAACATCCTCTTCATTAGAGTTTATAACAGAAGTCCCCCTTACATCAGAAAGTTGAAAGGTTGCCTCCGAACTCAATTCTACCTGGATTGACTGATTTAAACCAGTTTCTAAGGAGGCTCCTGTATAGAGGAACAGAAATTCAGGGGTTTCTGCCCCGTTTTCGTAACCAAACTTAATCTTTACTTTATTCGTACTATTTTCCATGCACTTACGATAAGCCTCGTACCCGATTGGGTCTGACCGAAAGGTTAAGCTGGCGCTAGCTCCTTGTTCCGCATAACTAAGATTAACACTCGCACCTGTTATGACACTCTCTGGAATCTTCAGACTATCAGTCTCAAAAGGGGTTAACTTAATATCTCCCCACTCGACGATTACAAAAGGTTGGATGAGTGTCCCTAATGGCATTTCTTATTCCTCTGTCTCTTTTACAGGTTGGTAGTTAATAGCCCATTTTCCAGAAGTTTCTGATTTAAAAATGGAGAACTCAAAATCAAGGTTATCATCCTGGAACTTACCAGAGAAGGAGTTATCCCCTTCATTATAGAGGAACTTATTTTCTGAAGAAGGTTTATTACCAGAAGCGTCAGTCACTCCTGTCACTCCGGATGTATAAACGGTGGAGATTACTTTACCTAAGAACTTTTCCATTTTTTCTGATTCAAGTTCAAAAAAGTCTAACTCTTCTTCGGAGAACTGAAGTTCCTCTTCACCATTCTCTACGAAGTGCATTGCATTGATTTCTAAAATAGCATCAAGCTCTGACCAGTTGTTGGGGTTCTGCTTAAGTAAGTTCTCCCGAACTTGCACCCACTCCTCATAAGAAAGCTCTGAAGTATTCTTTAGTTCCCGGAGTTTACCTAATAAAGAAATGTCACCGTCACTGAACTCATAGTTGAACTGCTCTGCATAAGAAACAGGTAGTTCAGAAAAGTCGCCGTTACAAGTTTCATACAAGAAGTCAGCCGCCTTTCTAGCAGTAACCAAAAAGGTTTGGTCTTCGTTGTATATCGAATAGTTATCGTGTGGCATAACGTTATATAATAATAATATTCACATTCGTGTTTTACCCTTCAGGGCTAGGAAAGAACCCTTTTGGAAGTAGCTTGGCTTTCTCAAGCTGTTGCTTTGACTGGAAGTAGTGTCCGAGTTGAACATTGGATACATCCGTGTTTATCTCTTCTTGTAGTCCCCACCATATAGAGGTATTCTCCACCTTCCATTGTTCAGGGGGTTCCACTAAATCCATATATTCATGAGGAGTGCCTGGTGGCAGATTGTCCCCGATATCTCCCATGGGGGACTTAACATCGATTAACTCTCGAGGATGACCAATCTCTATGTTGTACTTATGGAGAGTATGCTCTATAACTTCCTTGTTACCAGCTAATCGATGCTGAATCTTCTCATTCCCGCGAGGGTAACGGGTATTTGCCCAAAAACACTTATGATGGTCATCAACCAACTGTGTCCAGTCCCTGTCTACGGTATGGAAGAGAATCTGTCTGTCACGACATACTCCTTTATAATCCCTACTCTGACGGAAGATAGCAGAAGCAATGTCATCTGCTTCAAACCCTCTCATCTCATAGAAGTTAAAGTATTTCTTACAGTACTTCATCCCTATTTCCACCACTCTTAAAAAGAAATCTTTTTTCTTCTCCCTTGAACCCTTATAGGATTCTGAATAGTCTTTGGGTTTACCATTCTTCTTTGTCTCCCAGTAACTCTCCCATACGAACTCCATCCTCACGTCCTTAGAAATCTCTACCTCTCGCCAGTAGTTATTCAATTTAGCGAACTTAAGGTCATTCACGATGATGATATGATATCCCTCAAACAAAGGTAAACAATCTGGGCCCCGGTTGACCCGTAAAGCCCAATTAGCCTTTATTATTCTATCTAGGACTTCATCTATGTAAATCTCCTTGTAAGGTTCTACATCGTTACAAATGATGTGAGCTATTACTTGAAAGTCGTGTACCACGAGGGGAGAAGGTTTATTATCTAGTTTAAAGGTTTCTTCTAGTAGCATTTTACAATCTATTTTCCCATTTTACTGCTAAGTTTGCAATATGTGACGCTTTGTCCGTACCATTAATGATTCTACGGGCGCTATAATAATCTTTCTCACGGGAGTTAATGTAGTCAGAGAGTTTCCTTCCCGTGAATGTACCGTTTTTAGACCCGTGAATCAGAATGTAGGTGCTGAGGTCAGGGTCGTCCAGAACTAAGTCAGGGTTACTAACCAAGAGTAGCCCGGTTAGATCTTGATACTTTTTGTAGTTAGCTTCCCAGGTGAGTTGTACGAAACCTCTACCGTGGAATGGGTAATACCGAAGATTGGCTCTTCGCCAGTTGTCAGAGAGCCAGAAAGCCTCCTCAACTGCCAGGAAGGTATCACCCGTTTCATGCTCTGTAGTAGCTAAGCAATAAGCGATTTGAGGTTTAGTCAGACCGAAATGCTTGCCAGATTCAATGATTCTTTTGATATTCCCTTCCCTGTTATTAGGGTAGGAAAAACTTACGTAACTGTCGGAACCCGGAGTTCCTTTTCCACCCTCCACCTCATTATCTAGCTCTTCAATGTGTCCCTTATAGACGTATAAGGTGACAGGAACTTTGAAGTGAGAACCTTCTTCTTCAACTTCCCCCTCTACATAGAACTCTTTGCCAGCTTGGACTTCAAACTTGTCCTCATCCTTGAACTCAGGATTCCCTGAATCCATAGGAGTATTCTTGAATAAGGAGTTATGGGTGAACTTGAACTTTCTCATGAGGTAAATAGGGTTAGTAGCTGTCTAACCTTTTTTACCCTTAGTCATTTGCAAACAATCTTATCCCACTATAAGATAAGATATTGAAAAGTTGACATTAAAAGACTAAGCACCTAATGCCCTTCTGATATATCTTCATCTTGCACATTCCAGGACTTAATCACTGCGACCAAGTCAATACTCACCATATCATTCTCTAAGTATTCTTTCCTTAAAGTTTGATAATGGTAGTCAGCACTCTCGAAGTAATCATATTCATGAACCTCGATCTCGCTTAACGGACTCCTATCTTTGACAATCACTTTGTACTTACAATCTTTATGAATCATTGTCTCTTGCTCTCGCTTTTATGAAGTTAGCAATAGATTCCTCTATCTCTTCCAAGGATAAAATTACTCGGGACATTCTTAGGTCTTTGACGTTCTCGTTTTCCCTTAATAAAATGAAGCCCTGTGTGCATTCTTCATTAGATGTGTAATAATCATACCGAGGGGTTAATCCGTGTCTTCCAGGGACAGAATAGGTTAACAACCAACCTGATTGAATGAAAGAGGGTGTTTCCAATTGATCTATCCGAAATAGTTGCCAACCATCAAATGTAGGACGGGGAGCCATAAGTTCTCCACATTCAGGACATTCTACCATAGTTTGTACATTAAAGTCTTCTTGGAACAAACGTTTCGGAACTTCTGTGTGACAGGCATTACATAGGGTAGTTTCTTCTTTAGTCACTATTTCTCCGTTTATCAATGTTTCGTAAACTTCTACATCGTGAGCAACCACGTTAATAGACATTTGTTCTGTCTCCCTAAGTTTTATTAAGCGATTCTCCGCTTGCACTTGGGTATCAAAGAACTCTTTAACTATTTCCTCAAGAGGATGGTGATAGTACGAAATCAAACTCTTCTTCATCTAGTTTCTCCTGTTGTTCTAACACGGGTCGCCAAAGTTTGACATTAGAAAAGGATGGATCGGCTACCATCATCCGGTATCGGGTTAAACCCGTTGTCAATGTGTCCATGAAGAGGATAAGGTTCTCTTCCAGGACGTGGTCGTAATAAGTAATCAAACAGTTCATATTAAGATTCTCTTTTAAAGTGGATCATTTAGGGTGATAGTCTGGCTTTGGCTAAACGATTTTGTTCGTACCAAGCGAAAATCTCGGGAGCCCACTCCTTGATGTGAGGGATCATTAGATGACTAAGAGTTTGAATCTCAGGCTGTGCATCCCGTTTGTAACGGAGGTCTAAGAAGTGCAAAGCGGTACGAAGGTTAAAGGACACAGAAAAGTGTTGTCTGAAGTCAAATACCAATATACTTCTGGCGTGTTCTTCAGAGTAACCTAACTTAATACACTCAAAGTAACGGAAGAGGGTACTAAAAGCTAACTCCAGGTCTTTCTCCCTTTGTTGTAAGATGTATTCATATTTGTGGCCCTTACGGTCGGTGTAGAAGCCTACAGGACGGAGATAGATAATCTTCTCAATCTCTGAGAAAGGAATCTCCCGATTCATGAATCTTTCCACAAACTTAACGATTCGCTCACCTGTGTAGCGACCCGACTGGACATCAAAGGAAGCGATTCGGTGGGTTCTCGCTTGTTGCATAACACAATGAGGGAAGTTCCCTATGGAGAAGGTAATCTGAGCGTGTTCAAGTGGCCCATAGTGTCCCCGGTTAGCAGACAAGAGGTTCCTGACGGCTTTCTCTCCATACCATTTCTCATCGTGAATGTGTTTTCCCTTGTCTATCTCATCCATGATGTAGTCTTCCGCATAGTCTTGGTGAGAAGTCCACCACACGAGGGATTGAGGGTTCTCAGTTCTCCGAAGAACTTTTACACGGAACAAAGGGTCTTTGATGTAAATGTCTTTCATTGTCTTAATTCAGTCCAACTAATAATATGCCAATACACACCGTTAGAGTTTAGGTTTTTTAATACCTTACTGGCTTGATTGTAAGAGTTCATAAGCCAGACTCGGTATTTCTCCACCTGGGTTTCTTCAGTGACTAACTCAGGGGTGTGTTTCAACTTAACCACTTCAAACAGGGGGGTCATTTTGAAGGAGTGATAATCATCTGAGGTTGAGGACGTAATCGATAGGCTTCATCCAGACCCTCCCAAGATACCTCTCGGGCGGTCGTTTTGATATCTATGATGCCTATACCTTTTTCCTTGAAATGTTTCTCTAAGGACTTCTTAGCAAGTGCCTGAGCTTGTTCCTGGTCTTTAGCCATAATGAAGACGGGTTCTAATGTCCATCTTTTGTCTTCAGAAACTGAAATCGTAGCTACCATATGAGGCAAGTATTGTACTTCTTGTTGCATACTAAAATTTTAAGCTAATAAGTTCTTCATCTTCTTTTTTAGTCCCTGCCATTACTTTTAGCAGTTCATAAGTGGAAAGACAATCCACTACGGCATTGTGTGCGCTACCTTGTGCCAACTTAGGAAGAGACTTCCATTTGAAACCCTCCTTCTTAAAAGACCACTCCCCACTAAAAGCGGAGTAATAGAGCATGGCACATTCAGGTTCATAGTTGATATGGTAACCTATCTTGTCAAGGTTCCTTGTCAAAACCTCAACATCAAAACCTGCATTAAAAGCCACCAGATTTTTCCCTCCCAGAAGTTTCTTTAAGAGAGGGGCAACCTCAACTAAAGAAGGACAACCTTCAACATCCTTATTACTTATACCGTGAATCTGTTCGGAAGAGTAAGGGATAACTTCGGAAGGGTTTAGGAGCGAGTCAAATAGGACTAAACCTCGGTAGCTTACTACAGAGAGTTGTACTATGCCGGGGGGGTCTTCCCCTTCCTCTAATAATCCTGTTGTCTCTAAATCCACAAAGACTGTCTTCGAGTCTTTGAGCTTCTCACTAGCCCAATCCTTGGCAAGTTGTTTAGCAGTTGTAAGGAACTCATCAAAAGGGTATTTTTCTTTATCCCGAATTAGGTTGAATAGGGGTTTCATCATTGGCTTTAATCCTTATTTTTGTTAGTTCTTTTTTGGTCAAGGGTCGAATACCGAAGTTCTTCCCAGAAGCGTAAACGTAAGGGACACCAGTAAAACGGATTAACATCCCTTTGACGGGTCTTATCCCTAGTTTTTCAATCTTTGACCTAAACACCCATAGATGGTCTAACTCGAAGGCTTTGTCTCCAACAGGGAAAACCTCTATCTCCTTTAACATTACGGTATCCATAACCCGAAGTTTATGGTCTTTTTTCAAGACTCCCACCTTGGCTTTAACTTCGACTAACCATCCCAGGTAGTCCTGGAGTTTGTTTCTCTCCGCTTTCATTATAACCTCAATTCCAGTATTTGACAACACCTGGATTCTTTTACTCTTTGACAAGAAAAAACTACTACTACTACTTTCTTTTTATAAAATTTTTTAGGTAGTGGTTATTTATCTCCTCATTAACTAAAAGAAGTTATCGGTGCTTTCTATCCTTTGTTTAGCACGACCCACTCCTTAACCTCAATTTTATTATAACTCCCTCCTCTACCTTTGACCAGTTGGGGTAAAATTTCTTATCGAAAATATGGCAATCAAATGACAAAAACTGAGTTTGGGAAGAAGTGGTCGGCAATAACTAAGAAGTATCGCTGTGGGAATAAGATTATGGGGAGTGACCGAGACTTTATTTTACAAGCGTGCAATAAGACAGAGACTTATTTTACAAATGCCTCAAAAAGTGAAATAAGAGTCGTTATCCGGATGATCCCTATTGCCAACGGAAGAAAGGTCAGAATGATTTGTCTAGAAGCTCCAGGTGTGAGACAACCTATTTCCAAGGGGAAGGTGTTAGAACAAGCATTTCCAAAGAGAACTCGGAAAACTAAAAAAGTTAGTTCAGGTTCCGAGTCCAAAGTTCGTTCTTCTATGAGGTTCCTTGTTGAGGATCAGATCAAGGCTTTCCGTAAGCGTGTAGAGTATCCTATTCTTTGTCCCGTTTCAGGACACATGATAAAGAAGGGAAGAAAAGTAGATGTTGATCACCTGAGAACACCCTTCGTACAGATAGCAGATGAGTTCTTATTGTCCAAGGGTTTGGTTTATGATGACATTAAGCTGAAGGGACCAGTCAATGCAAAGGTTTTTGTAGATGAACAGTTGCAAGAAGATTGGATCGACTGGCACAAAGAAAAAGCAACCCTAGCTATAGTCCTGTCTTCATTCAACAGAAGTAAGGGTTGCGAAGATTATTCTTCTCCACATAATGTGTTCGTTAGAACTGACCCGATAGATATTCTAGACCCTGATCAACTCTGAGTTGTCCTGATTCGGAATCTATCTGTACTTGAGAGACAATCTGGGCTTCGGAGTTAATCACCCCGCTGGTTAAGAAGTTCCCTCCAAAGATACCAGTGGATAACGCTCTCAGACTTTGATGGACAGTTACCACTCCTTGGGTTTCGTTCTGATCAAAAAAGTATCCAGGGTCTCTCCAATAAGCGGAAGGACATATTACCTGTGAAGGGTTATTGAACTCAACCGGTACTCGTTCGTTCGTTTGTAAATACCCTGATTCATTTCCGGAAGAAGGAATAAAACCCGTGGACAAGAATGAAACAAATCTATTTACTTGTGCTTGAGGAGTTACAATAGTATCTACTTCGTCTTCGGTGTAACCAAAGATTCTCAGAAGCCTCTTAGTTGCTTTTCTAGAAGGTTCATTTTCATAAACCACATACCCTGCCCCATTATAAACAGGGCGGTAAAACTCAGGGTTTCTCAACCACTGAGAACCTCTTGCATAAGCTTCATTATCCCCTGAATAAGAAGTATTATCTTGAATGGTATTGAAAGAACTACTACCCTGATAAGCTTGTCCTACATTTTGGATAGGTAGAAAGCCACCCAAAAAGCCCCAATTAAGAGGAGGTTCATTGTCAGTAAGCCTGTCAGTGAAATATAGTCTCTGATCTTTGACAGCTTGTTGACCTTGGAAGAAAGGTGTCTCATCGGCAAAATGGGGTTTAACATCATCACATAAAAGTAAACTTAAATCCCAAACCCCCTCTCCTACTTCTTCCACTGTCATGATTACGAACACTTGATTAAGCCCCCCAACCACGGGGTCAAGTTGCACGTTGGTTTTAACCGCATTGGAACCAATGCTAACACTAGATAGTCTAAGGATTTGATTAGGGGTAGGAGGTCTATTCAAAAGATTAGTAGATTCCACCCTTACTTTGGTAAGGAACTCTGATTCTGAACGTGGCTCCTCTAATCGAGAAAAGGTGACCTCAGATAGTTCTTCATAAGGTGTGACTATTTGATTGGTGGTTGCATCAATGGTAAGAAATAGTCTGTCTGAAGAAATCGCTTCATCTTTTAAGACGGCTGTAAGGCTAGTGGAACTACTATCCAGAACAGTAATAACATCCCCTTCCTCCGGCTCATAATCTTTTAGATCAAGAGGGTTGGTAAGTTCTAACCTCTGGGTAGTTGCATCTACAGAGACTATGTTTTTAACAAAGGTGTTAGAGGGTATAGTAGATGTAAGAGTTTCCTGAACAAGGATAGCTCTAGGTCTAACAACCCCCGTCATAGCAAAGCCTTGCGACCTTGTATTAGCTCCCGTTGTCGTCCCTATACCTAAGAAGCCTTCAGATAAAACGGGGTTACCGTAGAAGAAAGAAGAGTTCGGTATAGAGATTCTTGCTCCCCCTTTAGCCCATAATCCAGGCCACCCTCCTACTAATGAGACGGAGTCCCCTATGATCTGAGAACCTTTGTCCCCCTTAATGGCAGAGTAACGGCTATCTCCTGCTTCTTCATCTTCTTGTCCGAACTGATCTACAAAAACCTTCAACCTTATATCGGCTGGTCCGAAGTTATTAAAGATGAAGTTAAGGACTTCCATGTCCGTATAGTTCTGTTTACCTGTTTCCAGGATGAACATAATCTCAGGTTCTTGCCAACCATCAACCCCATCGAATGTCCCATAAACTTGATAACATTCAGGACGGGACTGATAAGACTGATAGTTGAAGTTAGAAACTCTAAAAGCTTTTGAACCCGTAACTCTACTTCCATCGAGACTTAATCCACATAACCCTAAATTGGATCTGAGGACAACATTATTAATGAAAGGTACAGGGTTTTTCCCAGAGTCAGCAACGATATTACTACCGTCCCTCCCTATTTGTAGTTCGGCGTTGAAGATACTGAATCTTCTCTTCTTGAAGAAAGATCTGACTTTTTCATAATATTCGTCTAAGTCAGTTTCATTAACAAACTCAATGAAGTTAACCAAGTGATGGGAACCTTCTTCTAACAACTCAACTACTAAGATACTTGCACCGTCAGCAGGATTGATATCACTCTCTAAAGCAACATTGTAATCTAGGAAGGTAGTCTCACCTAGTAAAATGATTTTAAACGATAAAGAGGACAATACTGTGACTGTACCTGTTACGGTTGCAAACCTCGTGATAAAGTTGGAGGAACGAAGGGTTAAGGTCACCATATCCCCATCTCTTAGGGAATGAGGTTGCTTAGTGTAAAAGACAGCATTATTTGTAAGTTCGTTTTCAAAGCCTATTTCTCGGACAGTTGAGGTATTTTGTTTATCAAAGAACCCCATATTCTCGAAGGAACTACCACCAGTTGCTTTAAACGTTGCGATAGACGGTTCTGACACGATCTCAGATGAGAGTTCTGCCTGATTAACATTTACTTCAAATGAGGGGATATAGGTGGGATGGACTCTACATTTTAAGGGTGTTGACCCTATGATAGAGGTTCCTCTGGGAACCACCAAACCTCCAGAAACAGGGTTTAGAGACTCATACTGAGTGGGGGTGAGTTCCCTAGAGGGTACTTGATTATCTGTGAGAGAGAAATCTTCTGTAGACAGACCTGGAGCATTGTAAACCGCACCCTCTCCCGGAAGAACCAAGATGGTAAACTTGTTGAAGTCGTCGTCTTCATTGGAGCCATCTTCAATGGTCTGTCTTACTACTTCTAAACAGGCTCGGTTCAAGGTTAGGAAAGGTCTAATCAGTCCGTTGTTATCTAAAGAGTCGCTTGCTAAAGGGTCATTAGGGCTGACATAGAGGACAATGCCACTTGTCCCTGAGGGAGGTAAACTCCGAATAAAGTCAAACGCTTCTTCCGCTACAGTGGAATCAGGGTTTGTACATATTCTTAAAGCAGAAGAGTCTTCATCGTACCAAACTTCTCCCCTAGAGAAAGGGTTAGTTGGGCCATCCAGACTAACATTGACGGGGCCAATCTTCCTGACTGCTCCAGATGAATCTAAAGTAAATAACCCTGGATCGTTGGCATCGAAGTTTATAGCGAGTTCCCCGAAAGCCAAGTTTGCTCTTGAGGGTCTCTTCCCAGGGACACTACTTCTTTTAAATAAGATTCTTTCAGCTATGACGCACCTCCTTAGTAAAAACTAACTAACTTTCTATTCTTAACTTCGCCAACCTTACGGAGGCTTCTCTTAGACTCATGGGCTGCATTTCGGAAAGATCCATCACAGCCTTAGTCGTCTTTTGTAACTTTATTCTTTCTAGTTCAACAACTGTTGATTTTTCATAGGTTATTCTACTTACGTTTTGGACATATTCCGAGTAACTAACAATACCACAAGATTATTATAACCTAATCTTTGTTAAACTGACCATCTTCAGACCATTTTACTAAATCACTCCAAAATGCGGCTGACATCTTTCCCTTTTTAATGTTTTTAGCGTGTCTCGCCTTAAAAGACTTCCTTTTCTTCTTCATAGCTTCGGATTCACCCTTTTTCGGCTTGCCAGCCGTTTTAGCTCCTTTTTGCCCGAACCTAATAAGTTTTATTTTATCCCCTTCCTTGGCGACTACTACGTGACTTTTTGTGGGATGAGAAGGAGTTGCTTTTGGTTTATTATATCCGGAAACCCCTGCCCGTTCTAAACGAGGGTCTTTACCTCCCTCTTCCCATTCCTGGTGTTCAGCGTAAAGGTCATAAGCGTCTTCCATCCACTCTAACCAGCTTAACTCCTTCCCCATCTATTTACCCCCAAAAAAGTTCCCATTGAAAAAAGACATCTACCCCCTCATTAAGTGTTTAACCGCATATTCTACATAATCGGTTTCTATGTTCTCAGTGGCTTCTTCAACTTGTTCCTTTGCGAAAGCATAATCAGGGTAGTTCTCCCCAGACCACTCATCTATAGGGATTTCTCCGAAGTGAGGGTTTCTCCCTCCCCCGATATTATCTACAGAGCTGTGGGGAGTATCGTTACTAAAACCCGAAGGCCCCATTAGTCTCTCATACTGTTCATATAGTTCCCTAGCAAACATCACAAAGTCATTGTGACTGGAAACTCTCTTTCTTTTTAAAATAGGTGTAGTGCCACCAAACGAGTCTGTCAAGTTCATCATTAGTTAAACGGGAACTCTACGTTCCTTCCTCCTGTAATCTGCTTACTCTTTTCCAACTTCATAAATGACTCATAGTAATAGCCCATACAATGGTCATCAATAGGGTTTGCAGTTTTGCTAATATCCGGCAAATGTATTAAAGGAGCCGTATGGACATACCCGTTAATCCATGGAGGACAGTGTTGAACAGGATCATTCCCATGAACAAACCTGTAATGTTTTACACCCTTTAACCTGTACCTTAGACCCCTTCCTCCAGGGCGTGGAGCCCCAAAGGTTACCACAGCAAGGTTATTTTTATTAAGCTGTCCAAGGTAACTGGCTATGATCTGAGCGACAGCCCCACCCATACTATGGCCACAAATAACCATTGTACGGTCTGTGCAAGGAAACTCAACGCACCTTGATCGAACTTGTTCTAAATACTGCCGAGCGATTATTTCAAACCCACGATGAGTGTCATCTCTTCGGAAAAGAAACTTGAAATCCTTTACCCAGTCCTCTATACAAGTAGTTCCTTGAATAGCGAGATAACAGGCATCAGGATCTGCCATAAAAATCCATTCCTTGTCCCTTTCGTAAGTCTCTTTACATAGACGAGCCGCCGTCTCCAACATATCTGCATCAGCCTTCATAAGCGTTTAAGATTCTTCCTAGTAAACCGTTCCTTACGCTGTCCTCGACTTGAAATTTTACGGTTCCTACTCCATCAATATGTCCTATTCTGTCATAAGCGTCTATCAGACCATTGGTCCTATTGAAAACGTTTAAGTCGGACTGAGAAGTATCACCGATTAAGGCTAGTTTAGAGTTTTTGCCTATTCTAGTGATGATTGTCTTAGCTTGGTTAACGGTGGTATTCTGCATTTCGTCAGCTAATACAAAACAGTTGTTGAATGTTCTTCCCCGAATATCCTCTAGGAAAACACCCTCAATAATACCTTTATTTATGAGGTACTCAAAAGCACCCCTATTCCGAAAAACTAAACTTGCATTATCTATCAGCGGGGTTAACAATGGCATAAACTTTTCACCATAGTCTCCCTTAATCGCTCCTCTCCCTCTCTGGAACTCTGTACCAACATCTGAGCGAACGTAAACGAACTTCTCAAAATGTCCAGAGGCAAGGTAATCCATCCCAAAATGAAATCCTGTTAGGGTTTTGCCCGTACCACTGCAACCTACTGCTATGGTATAAGTATTTTTCACTAGAGATTCCCATAAAACTTGTTGCTTATGGGTTCTGGAAACAAAGGTTGTTATATCATGTGAACCTCTTCTTTCCTCCATTTCTTCTCTATGGCGACGGGATTTACGCTTATCACGGGATTTCAGACTCATATTCATATTCTCCAAAGGATTATGTGTGTAACTGATGCAATTCTCGAAGATATAGTCTAGTCTTTTCCGGGAATCACCCCCCTCATAATAATGTCCCATTGTTATCTTTTACCCTTTTACTTCCTTCTTCTTCATGGTTCTGTACCAAAAGTTCAAGGCCCTGTTAGCAGAACCTTTAAAGTTAGCTTTACAGGGTCCCCCCTTTGAGATACAAGTGGCTGAACAGTTATAACCATTAATACATCTAAGCATTTGTTAATCCTCCCAATCTCTACTCAGCTTACGTATTCCTTATCCATCATTCATTAAAACCTGGAATAGAATCTAACAAATCAGCCACCTCCCGTTCAAACTGTCTATCACGACTCCTCCACACATCCTGAATATTTGCTTTTCCAGATTGCACGTCCTCAAACTCTTTGTCGGTCATTCTTCTGTTATTCCTGATTTCTTCGAACTTTGTTTTCACCTTCTGATATTGAGGAGTACCTTTACCAGAGAAAGATAATGCTTGAAGAATTAAAGAAGAAGGTGTGCCAGAGTACCCTGGAATATTAACATTCTTATCAATGGATTCAGATCTTCTACCAATACGTTGGGCAGGGTTCCTTTCTTGGAAACTACTGGAAACACCAGCTTGCCTTAATAAGTATTTACTTTCTTTTCCGTATGATTCAGAGATTCCTTTCATCAGGTCTCTTCTATTTTGTGGAGTACTTTGTTCCATAGCTTTTTCAAAGTCTGTGGGAGCTTGAGATTTTTTACCCTTAGTCTTTTTGGCTTTTTGTTGTGCCGGTTCATATACCTTAGAGTTATATTTCTCTCTGCCCATTCCTAAAGTTTTATTAACTTTTTCTGACCATAAGTTAGGGTCATCTTTATTAGCAGCCTTCATGTTATTAGTGGCAGGAGAAGCCCATGACAAGTTTCTTTCTTGGTCAGATAGGATACCCCCCTTGTTTGCAGCCACCATGTGTTCTGGCTCAGATTTCATTATATCAATAGGTTTTTTGGAGTAAGGGTCTAACCCCCCTTGTTCCATATACCTTTTAACCAGCATAACCCCCCTGACTCTGGTAGGTTTGTCAGAGTAAATGGGGTCTCCTTTTTCATCATAACCGTTAAAAAATTTAGAGGGGGAACCAGCTTTGTTAATCTTACTTTTAATGGAAGAAGGTAGGGAATCATAAACTACCTCCGCAACTCCAGGTCTAATTTTGTTGATAATAATATTTTTATCTATGTAATCCCCTATCCCCCCTTTTAGCCGAGGGTCGAAGTTCCCATTTCTGTCAAAAGAGTTTTCAAACGCCTCCTTAAATACAGGAAGGTTTTTATTAATAGCTTGTACTTCTTCAAAGGTGGGAACTCTGGAAGCACCTCTGTCAGCCTTAGAATACATAGATATGGAGGTATGCAGTAGGGCAGCCGATTCTATTTCTTTTTCCGTTATTTCCTTCTTCTCTACCATAGATTTTAGTTTGTCTAGAGATTCCTGTTGAACTTTGCTAACCTTCCCGCCAGTAACCAGAGACTCTACTTTATCCATATAATCTTGGACCTTGTCTGGTAAAATTTTTTTACAATTTTTTGCTCTTGAAATGCAAGTGGCTGAACATTGATAACCTTTTTGACACTTTGGCATTTGTTAATCCTCCTAAAAATTTGCTATTTACCATTTCTCTGATTTGTTTGCTTACATTTATATAATAACAACTTTCTAATAAGAAAGCAAAAGGGTTGTTACATTTGTTAACTCAAACTTTCAGAGATTTTTCTTCTGCAGCACGTTATAGTGTTAATCCTACTAAAATAAGTCCCTACTTCCACGGCTACTGCCATAGCCTCTATTCCAGAGATACCCATCGCTCCAAAAAGAATCTCTACGAGAAGTCGAAGTTTCTATACCTCTACTGTTAACCCCCTCTTCTGCTCTTTGTTGATGCCAGTTTTGACTTTTCATCACTTCTTCCATCAACCTGTCCTTAAACCCGTCTAACTTATCTTGGAAGTATATAAGACCCCATACAAGGGAATCTACACAATCATCATGCTCCGCAAAAGGAAAGTTAACTAACTGGTCTCGGAGTTTCTTGTTCCAGAACTCATCTTTAACTACTTTTACCCTATGGTTTTCAAACAAAGGGAGAGTCTGTTGCAAACGAATCTGCTTAGAACGAGCGGCTACGTAGCCATCCTCCGGATCAACGTGAATCTTAGCTTCCTTCTTCAAAACTTGGATAAGAGAAATACCAGCAGCAGCCCTTTCGATAACAAGGTTGGCAGGGTTGTAGAATTTCGCCATTTGTTGAAGGTTAGAAAGGAGTTCGGGGAAAGCCCATGGCCCAGAAACTTGCTCTAGAACCCAAACATACTCATTCCTTGACTCTCCCAGTTTCGGTCGTTCCAATCCAAGTACAGTTATCACAGAGTCATCCGCACTCTGTTTTTCCGAAAGCCCGCAATCTATGGAAAAGTAGATAATGTCACAATCAGGTTTCTTATCAGATAAAATGAAGTATCCTGGCTTAAAGATGGAACCTTCATCTGGAACGGGGTTCCCTTGATATAAGGCTGCGAACCTATTCTTCCCCATTGTTTTCTTCTGAGCCAATAACATAGGGATAGCAAAAATAGGGTTAGATGGCCAATGAGACTCTCCCTTTTCCCTCATTAAAGGGTCGGAGGAAGGGTTTTCACAAATAGCTTCAAAGTTCAAATAACGCCACCCTAGGGGGTTCTCTTCAGGGTCATAAATACCGTCATTTTGCAGAACAATCCCATGAAGATCGTGCATTAACCAACGGGTTCCGATGACACATTGTATCCATTGGTTTGTCTTACGAGTGGAAGCTTCTTCTCCCCACCATCCTGGAAGAGCCTTAGCTGCTGCAACTTGGCTCCCGTTTTTTAGAATGTCATCTACTAACATTGCCCCTGGGGAAGTAGCACTCGCTTCTAATGATCCGGCTGCGAACCCCGTAAGTGAAGCACCTGGGGAAGTTGCGTGAAGGATACCCCCACCCGTCAATGTCTGGCTTATCTTACCGTCAAAACCTAAAAAGTCTGGGAACACCTCTGTGAACATAGGGTTCTTCATAATCTTTTTAATCCCTCGTTCAAAAACCCCACTCAAGTCTTTACCGTAAGAAGATATGATGTTAGAGATTTTTTGGTTTCTCCCATACAACCACGCTGCAAAGTGTTGAGCTAACAAACTTTTTCCAGAACGTGGCGCGCAAGACAGAATCAATCTTCTGTATCTCAGGTTAGCTAAGTCCTCAAAGGCGGCTCCGATTATTTCATGAAAGGGTTCTACCACTAACTCTCCCTTCATCAAGATATCTACAAAGGCTAGAAAGCAACTTTGGGCGGCTTGACAACGGAAGTCTCTTATAGAAGAAGAGGGAGCCTCTAATAGTTCTAACTCCCTAATCCCTCTAACATATTTTCTCCATGAACTATGTTCTTCTAGTTGCTCTACCGTTTCAATAATAGGTCTCATTTACTTCTTAAACCCTTCTAGAATCTCCTTAACCTTGGAAGTATATTGATTGGCGAGTTTAGCCTCTGCCTCACTCTCAGCTTCTCTGGAACTGAGAAGGTCAGAAGTAAGCTCCCTATGAGCTTTTACCGCACTGTTAAAAATGTTTAACAAATCCCTTACAGAGATTTCATCCTCCATCATTACAGTTAGGTCTTCCAAGGCATCCTTAGCAACCACTAAAGCAGTGTCAGCTAAGTTTTGCTTTTCTGCGAGAATCTGTTCTCTACTCTTCATATTATCTTAACCTTCTTCCACATTTTCCGCAACCCTTCTTCCTAGCAACAGGTTGAGAGGATTGGACACTCCCTCGAAAGTTTTTAATTTGTTTGAGAATGGCTTCTGCCCGTTCCTCATTACCTTTTTTCTTATATTCCCAATACTTCTTCCATAGTTCGTCTTTAGTGAATCTTCCTGCCATTAGCAACCCCCCTCTGGTTGATTTTCTTCCAGAATCTCACAAACTGTCTGATCAATCTCTGTTAATACCACTGTATCTATTGGAATCCAAGGTGTCCCGTTGCAGAAGTCTGTTAGCACCCAAGTGAAACCACTGGTTATAATCCGGGTGTCATAGAAAACTCTCATCAAAGATCCTCGAACTACCTTCTTCTTTATAGAGGTTTCTATGTTTAAAGGGTCTGAAACACCTATAGTATCCTGGTTAACTAAGGCAGAGACTGAACCTTGAGCCCCCTTAAAGGTAAGATCTAATAAAGTTTCTCTTTGAGAAACGGGTTTAACTCCTACAAAATCCACTGGGGACTTCCACAAGCCCGCTAACAACCTGGTTATCCGAAGACCCGAATCACTGTAAACATACTCCCCGTAAAGTGAACCATCAGAAACTCTAAATACCCTTACTATTAAGAACTCTTCTTCTGTCTTCACACCTGTGGATATGAACAAGAGGTCAGGGAGTTCAGTTCCAGGAATAAACAAGGTTCCATCACACTTATAGATTAAGTCTCCTGTGACAGGGTCCTGTTCAACTCCACCACCTGTCAAAAGGTCAGGTTGAGAAGGACAAGAGGGTTCATAAACCTTTCCTTCATCAATGACATTCCATTCAGAAATAGGTTGCTCTTGGGGGAGGACATTAGGAGGTGGCCAAGATTGACTACAATCCCCACGGCTTACACAAGGGTCGAGAATAATCTGGCTGGGGACTTCCTCTAAGATTATCTCCCATTCTTGAGAGTAAAAGTATTGAGAGTTATCCGTCAGTCCTTCAAAGGTTTCTCGTTGAAGCCTGAAACCTTCTACTACTTGAAAACTGCCCGAAGGAGGATGTTTGCCTCGAAGGATTTTGTTAGCGGCTTCCAAAAGGGTTAGAGCATAATCATGTCCTGAACTGGAAAGATAGTTCTGACAAGTATACTCAATTCTAAAAGTAGTTGCCCTTTCGGTCACTACAGGTTGCCTATTTTTGTCCACCGTAAAGGAGTTTAGGTATCTAACTACAATTGTGTTAGATTGGTTGACAATCCCTTCATTTTCTATTGCGTCTGCCAACCTTAAAACCTGAACACTTAGGGGGATCAAAGGAGAAGAAATGAGGGCATCAACAATAAAACGTTCGATTGTTATGATTGAATCAAGTCTCACAGTGCTGCTATAACCCCATTGAGAATCAAATAACCGTTTGTGGAGAGTTCAGTAGCTACGACCCCTCCATCATTAAATATGTAACCTCCTTTCCCTCCAAAGGAAGCTCCACCAACCCCGAAGGAAGTCCCTTGTAAACCTGCACCTGAATTATTTCCATTTGCGCCCCCCGTGGCAGATAGAGTGGAGTTATTAGTAACTACAGGAGAGTCAAATTGGATTATACCTCCACCTCCACCTCCACCTCCAAAAGCCAAATTGGTAGTGGTAGAGTTTCCCCCTGTAGAACCATTTCCCCCATTTACAGATATAGAAGAACCTGCGGTAGTAGTTATGCTTGTTTTAGCATCCACATGGATATAGCCACCTGAACCACCAGAGGAACCCGTAATATAAGATGCCCCTGTAATAGAAAAAATAGTCCCATCTACCCCATTAGCCGCGATAGTCCCCGTAGCACCCATAGTGAAGGTGTCACAAAAAATTTCTAAACCGCTACCACCGGCTCCTCCTCTTCCTGCTCGACCTTGATTACTCACAATGTTTATAGCTCCAGAACCCCCTCCCGACCCATGGGGTTGAAGTAGAGGTGTGTGAACGGTTCCGGAAAATCCTTCCGTACCAGCACCAATTCCAGCTCCAGGTTGAGATGAGAAAGTAATGCCAGGGTTAGCAGTCGCTG
>VTLG01009706.1_pt1 | contig 21372 bp, 22 predicted proteins | sample 4694571 | NCBI WGS metagenome assembly VTLG01 (sample SAMN12604809, study PRJNA352737) | marine metagenome | biome: ENVO:00000447; feature: ENVO:00000209|ENVO:00000569|ENVO:01000036; material: ENVO:00002151; isolation source: viral sequences binned using virsorter ... | reverse complement strand
AGACAGATTAGTTGGACATAAATTTTCAACACTTACAAAAATTGATGATTTACCTTTAAACGAAGAATATGAAGGTCGTCCTTGGCATGATGATGATAAAAAGTCTGATAATGAAGAATTACAACAAGTTAGAAAAGTTGATTTAAAAGAATTGAAAAAACGAAACAAAGGAAAAAAATTAGTTGAAACAAGGGAATTAAAAGCAGAAATTGAATCTGATGGCAATGAATTATTTATAAGTTTTAGTTCAGAAGAGCCAGTTCAAAGATATTTTGGGACGGAAGTTTTATCACATGAAAAAGGTGCTGCCGACCTATCACGTCTAAACAACGGAACAGCACCTTTTCTCTGGAATCATAATCGTGATGAGGTTCTTGGAGTTGTACAAACTGCGGAAATTGGAAGCGACAAAAGGGGTTATGCTTCAGTTAAATGGAGTAGAAATGCAAACGCAACAGAAAAACGCAATGACGTTGAGGACGGCATTATTTCCCAAGTAAGTTTTGCCTATCAAATAAACGAAATTGAGGAACGTGGCGATCAGATGGTTGTTACCAAATGGAAGGCAATGGAAATTAGTTTGGTGTCGGTGCCAGCAGACGCTTCCGTTGGAGTAGGGCGAAGTCAAGAAAATGAGGATAGTATAGAAACTAAAGTGGTTGCAGATTCTCCTCCAAAAGAAGATGCACCAACTCTTGAGCAATCAAGAGAAGCTTTGACGGCTCAAGCTCCGTCATCTAGTCCAACTTTAACTTCCAAAAACATGGAGCAAAAACCAGAAACGGAAGCTGCAAGCAAAGCCGTTGAAGCAGAGCAAAAACGCAGCGATCAAACAATAATTATTGCTGAAAGAAATCGCAGTAATGCAATTTCAGCAATGGGTGAGAAATATTCTTGCCCAGATTTAGCTAAAAAGTTAAATCAGGATGGTGTATCAGTAGAAGATGCACGAAACGCAATTAACAACCATAGGGAGGAACGTCTTAACAACGTGGAACAAAAACAAATTCAACAAAGCCCTGATGTCGGTTTAGACCAAAAAGAGGTTAAGGCATTTTCATTTAGAAAAGCTTTACACGCTTTAGCTAACCCAACAGATCGTCAGGCACAAGAAGATGCTGCTTTTGAAAGAGAAGTATCTGAAGCTGCACAAAAAACTTACGGCAAATCTGCTGGTGGTATTTTAGTTCCTAACGAAGTACTTAAAAGAGATTTAACTGTTGGTTCAGCAACAGCAGGTGGAAATCTTGTAGCTACTGAGTTGTTAAGTGGTTCATTTATCGAAATTTTGAGAAACAAAATGGCGGTAATGGCTACGAATCCTACTATGTTGACAGGACTTAGTGGAAATATCTCAATTCCTAGATTAACCCAGAGTGCGACTGGTTATTGGGTTGGAGAAGGTTCTGCTCCTAGCGAAAGCCAACAGGCGTTCGATCAGGTCAACATGACTCCAAAAACAGTTGCGGCTTATGTTGACTACAGCAGAAGATTATTACTTCAATCTTCTATTGACGTAGAAAGCATGATTAGAGGGGATTTGGCAAAAGTTATTGCTACAAAACTCGATCATACAGCGATTTATGGTACAGGTTCTTCTAACCAGCCTCTAGGTATCAAGGACACAACAGGGGTAGGAACTCAAACAATTACTACCTTTGGAACATTTGCTGAGTACATTGGAATGGAAACAGACGTAGCAGTTGCTAACGCTGATGTTTCTAATATGTTCTACTTAATAAATGCTTCAGCCAGAGGTGCTTTGAAGTCAACTGAGGTTGCATCAAGCACAGGTAAGTTCGTATTTGAAGATAACGAAATTAATGGCTATACAGCTATTGTTTCAAATCAACTTGCTAACAATGATGTACTGTTTGGAGACTTCTCACAGTTTGTTATTGGAATGTGGTCTGGTTTAGACTTAACAGTTGATCCTTATGTTGGTGCTACTAGCGGAAACGTAAGAGTAATAGCACTTCAAGATGTTGATTTCGCTGTTAAACAAGCAGGTGCTTTCTGTTTCGGTACTTAATACCTTATGAAAGTTTCGCTACTTAGAAACGTAATGGTTGCTGGCACTCCTACGAGTGCCGGTTCCATCATTGACGTTGAAAAACATATTGGCGAAATGCTTATTGGTATTGGAAAAGCTGAAGCAGTTGTTGAAGCTTGTGAAGCACCAATAGCAGAGCCAGTTGTAGAAAAACCACAGGCTACAAGTGATTTGTCAAACATGACTAAAGCACAGTTAGAAGTTTATGGTCGTTCTATAGGTTTAGAGCTTGATAAAAGACTAAACAAATCCACGCTAATCTCACAAATTGAGTCAGCGAGTTCAAAAACAGAGGTAATTTAACGTGTCTATTCTCCAACAAAATTTAGACAAGCCAACGGTTTTTGCTGGTGTTCCTACAGGTGCTAAAACATCTACAGCAACAAGTTCAGCTATAGACCTACTTGAATATGACGGCGACATTCTATTAATTTTAGATAGTGCTGCTGGTACTGGTTCAAGTCCAACGCTTGATATAAAAATAACCGAGTGTGATGAAACTGGCGGTACTTATACCGATTTAACAGGTGCTACATTTACTCAGGTTACTGGATCAGCTTCATTACAAACTCTTGTAATAAGCAAAGATTCAGCAGAACGATTTATCAAAATTGTTCAAACAATAGGGGGGTCAACTCCATCATTCACATTCTCTGTGAATTGCGTAGCTGTTAAAAAGTACAGCTAAAACATACAGCCCTCCTTTGAGGGCTTTTTATTATGGCATTTGAAGAAAATTTAAATATATATTTTGCTGATATGGGTCAAAATATATATTTTAATGGAAAAACAAAAAAGGGAATATTAAATATGCCTGATGAAATCTTGGCTGGGGATATGATTGTAGCTACAGATTATGAATTAAATGTACAAACACTTGAGTTTGATGATGTTGTACTTGGAGATGTCTTAGAGATTTTTGTAAATAATATAAAAGGTAAATATGAAGTTAGGACAAAAAGAATGATTGATGATGGAAAAATGTCAGTAATTACCTTAAGCAAGACATGACTACTATAAGAGAATCTATATTAGCAAAACTTGTTACTCAATTAGCGGGAACGGTAGGGGTTGGAACTCGTATTTATAGAAGTAGAGTTACACCAGTAAGTAGATCAGAAGGAAATGTTTTAATTGTTGAACCAGTTTCTGACAGTTGTGAGACAAGAAGAAATAATTTTCAATGGACTTTAAATGTAAGAATTAGTGTAATTGTTAGAGGATCAGCTACACAAACACCAGATCAAGCAGCCGACCCAACTGTAAAATCAGTACATGACAAAATAGTTAGCGATTTAACTCTTGGTGGTAAAGCTATAGATATTAACCCTCGCAATGTTTCTTTTGATTTAATTGACGGAGATCAGCCTAGCGGTGTCGTTTCTTTGGACTATATTATTATATATCAGACATTAACTACTGATTTATCCACCTAAATGACGCTATCATGGAAGATGAGTACGCAGGTCAAGGGGGTTCCTACCTTGTTGACCCCAAAACTGGTAAAAGAAAGCTGATTAGGCAAACATTACCAGCCGAACAAACTGAACCCTTAACATTAGAGGAAACTCCCGATGCCAAAGAAAACGAGACTTAGAGCTTTACTAGCTAAAGATGAAGCTTCTTATGGAACTGACCCTACTGCTACAGGGTCGGCTAACGCAATTTTATGTACAGAGTTATCTATTGAGCCTATTCAATCAGACGAGGTAACTAGAGATTTAATAAGAAGTTATCTTGGCAACTATGACACTCTTTTGGCAAATACTAGAGCGCAGGTAACTATAACGGTTGAGATGGCTGGAAGTGGAGCAGCCGGAACAAAACCGCACTATTCCCCTCTGCTTACTAGCTGCGGTATGTCGGAGACTATTTCAGCTGGAACAAGTGTTAAATACTTGCCAATAAGTAGTGGATTTGATTCTTGTACTATTGTTTATAACGCTGATGGCATACAGCATAAATTAACAGGATGTCGGGGAACATTTAGCGTCAACGCAGAGGTAGGTTCAATTCCAACCATAACTTTCGTTATGACAGGATTGTATAATGCTCCAACTGATACAACTATGCCAACTTGTACCTTCCAGAATCAGGCAACACCTTTAGTCTTTAAGCAAGGTAATACAAGTTCATTCCAGTTCCAAAGTTACGCAGCAGCTTTAAACTCATTTACATTTGATTTGAATAATGAGATTGCTTATCGTGAATTAGTTGGTGGTACTGCCGAAGTTCTTTTAAATAACAGAGCTCCAGCAGGTACAGTACAAATTGAAAACATATCTTTAGCTACTAAAAACTATTTCACAGCAGCGACATCTAACTTAAGTGGTAATAACACTTTCTTGCATGGAACAGCAGCAGGTAACAAGGTAAAAATTACAATGCCAAAAGCAAATATCACAGCACCAGCTTATGCTTCTGTTGACGATATTGATATGTTAGACCTAGCTTATACAGCAGTTCCAAACGCTGGAAATGATGAAGTAGAGCTACTTTATACTTAAAAATATTTACTTTTAACTAAAAAGGGTTAGACTATGCGTTACAAGGTCTAATCTTTTTTATGGCATTAATTATTAACAAGGTCAAAACTTTTAAGTGGACAGTTGACTATGAGTATCCTGTTGATGACGAGTTTGAGGAGGTAAAATTTAAAGCAGTTTTTAAAAGAATGCCACAAAAATTTCTAGTTGAAATGGCAAAAAAAGCGACACCAAAAACAGATAAAAATGGAAATGAGTTACCAATAGATTTTGACCCTTCTGAATTATGCGAAAAAGTTTTAGTCGGGTGGGAGGAAGTTTATATGGAAGATGATAACGGTACAGAAATTGAAGTACCTTTTAGTAAAGAAAATTTAAAACAACTATTAGAAATTCCCTTTTTAAGTGTTTATTTAGCTAAATCATTTTATGAAGGACAAACAGGTAAAAAATTAAAAAACTTAGAGGGGCAGTCGATCACTTAATCAATGGCGGTGTTGAAGATAAAAGTCATGATGACGCTGCTGTTCTTGGTATAAAAGGGCTGCCCGATCAAAGGGTTGAAAAAGATTTTGAGGTTTGGGAAGAGCATTGGGAGTCAGTAATGTTATTTATAAGAATGATGACTCAATGGAGGACAACTATGGGGGGTGTGATAGGTTTAGATTATTCTGTTTTACAAATGCTTTTTGACTTGTATGATATAAGTAATCGTCAAGAAGTTTTCGAGGATTTACAAATCATGGAAAGAGAGGCGATTAAACACATGAATAAGGACAATAAATAATGGCTTTAAATTTAGATACTACTTTTAAACTAAAGGCAAAAGTTGAGGGTGCTAGAGCCGTAGATCAGTTTAAAAAACAGATTAAAGGTCTAGACACTAGCTCAAAATTAAGTAAAGCCCAGTTGGGCAAAATGAATATAGAAATAAATAGAATGGCTAGGGCTGCTGGGAATACAACAAAAGGGCTGAGAAACCATATTAAAGCGTTAACAATTTTAAGAGATAGAACTGATATAGGGGGTAAAGCTTATAAAAGACTTGGCAATCAAATAGATACATTAAAAAGAAAATTAAAAGGTTTAGACGGTCAGGCAATAAGTACAGGTAATAGATTAGCTGGAATGTTAGCAACAGTTGGTATCGGCAGAATGATAAAAGGGTCAATATCAGGAGCATCAAGTTACGAAGAAGAATTAAAGAAAACAGCAGCTATTGAGGGGGGTGGTAATTATAAACAAATTGAACAAGCTGTAGCGTCAACAGCACAAGTAGCAGCAGGGACACCCCAAGAGGTAGCAACACTAGCAACATCACTAGCAAGAGCAGGTTTTGACGCAGATCAAATAAGTGGTTCTTTAAATAATATTGTTGCAGGTGCGGAAGCTACTGGTACTGCTTTTGATGTAGTCGGTGGAATAGTAGCTGATAATATTAACTCCTTTGGTTTAGAGATAGAGGATACATCTGCTTTAATGGATATTTTGGTAGCAGGTGCTAACGGTGCAAACCAAACTATTGAAGATTTAGGTGTATCTCTTAAATATGCTGCTCCAGTAGCAAATGCTTTTAACTTAACTGTTAACGATACCGTAGCAACTATATCCTTACTAGCTCAAGCAGGTATTAGGGGAAGTGATGCTGGTACAGCTTTAAGAACTGGTTTAACAAGATTACAATTAGCAGCAACAGGAGCGGAGGGTCGTTTAAAAGGTGTTAGCAGGGGTACACAACAATTAGTTAAAGGATTTACTGCTCTAAGTTCAGAAATTTTAGATGCTAATGGTCAATTAAAACCTATGGATCAAGTTTTAATAGCTTTAAAACGAGATTTAGAGGGTATAGAAGATTTAGGTCAAAGAGCAGAGATTACCACAGCGATATTCGGTAAGGAACAAGGTAGCAAATTCTTAGCAATGTTAGGTAGAACTGAACAGGAAATAACTAATATGTTTGAAGCTACAAGAAATAGTGAGGGGGTAACTTTAAGAACTAGAGAAGCAATGGAAAGTTTTGGTTTAACTACTAAGGTATTAGGAGGAAACTTGCAGGTAGTTACGAATCAAATAGGTGCTGCTTTTATTAAAGTTTTACAACCATTGTTTCAAGGGTTAAATAATTTATTAACTGTTGCATCAAGATTACCTACACCAATCAAAGGATTAGCAGCAGCTTTCGCAGCTTTAGGGTTAGTTGCTTTACAAGTTAAAGTAACAATGATTGCTTTGAATTTAACGTTTGGAAAAGCAGTAATTGTTGCTAAGTTTAGTGCTGCTTTAGCAGGTTTAAAAAAAGCTCTTGTAGCAGCTAAAGTTGCCATGATTGCTTTTAATGCTACTAATCCTGTCGGTTGGATAATATTAGCGGTAGCAGCTATTGGAACAGCTATAGCTATCGTTTATAACTTTAGAAAAGAGATTGCAGAGTTTATTAAAAGAATGTACAACTTGAAACAAGTTGCTGACATAAGAGAGTTTGTAAAAGAAAAAGTTATAGCACCAATTTTGAATATCGGAGAATCATTTAGAAAAATGGTTATGGAAAAAATAATTGGGGTTTGGAATATGTTACCTGCTTGGCTACGCAAATGGATTACAGGTACAGGGGAAAAAATTAAAACAATTACTTTAAACGTTGTGCAAGGTACAAAAGACGCAGCAGGTAATATTATTGAAGGAGCATCTAATACATTTTCTAATATTTTAGGGGGAGAAGGTACAGCTAATCCACTTGAAAAGCAAAGTGATTTTTCTAAAGGAGCTATATCAGCTATTGAGGAATATAGAACAAAAGCTTTAGATGTAGCAGGTAATGTTAAAAATGCTTTTAATAATGCTTTCCAAAAAATGGAAGATTCTCTTGTTAATTTTGTAATGACAGGAAAATTAGCTTTTGGGGATTTAGCAAGGTCAATTATTCAAGACATGGCACGGATTGTTATACAGCAAACAATTATGGCACCATTTACAGGCTGGTTAGGCTCTATATTTGGTAATGCTAAAGGTAATGTGATTCAAGGTGGAGAAACTAAAAAATACGCTTATGGGGGTGTAGTAACTAGACCAACTATGTTCCCAATGAAGAATGGAATGGGTTTAATGGGCGAAGCTGGAGCAGAAGCCATAATGCCATTACAAAGAGGTAGAAACGGAAAGCTAGGAGTTCAAGCGTCAGGGGGTGTTGGTAATGTGGTAGTTAATGTTGATGCTACTGGTTCTAGTGTTCAAGGGGACGAGACACAAGGAAAACAACTAGGTAAACTAATAGCAGTAGCAATACAAAGTGAGTTAGTTCAACAACAACGTCCCGGAGGATTATTGGCTTAATGGCAAATTTTAATACGGTTGTTAATCTTGAACCTAATTTTGGGTTAACTGTTACTAACAGGCCAAAAAAAAAGATTGTAAAATTTGCTGAAGGTTACGAGCATAGAATAAATTTTGGTTTAGCAGAACACTCAAATCCAAGATTTTTAAATTTATCTTTTAATGATATTACTGAAGCTCAAAGCGATACACTAATTGGATTTTTATCTGATAGAGCTAACGACAACGATAGTTTTGACTATACACCCCCTAATGATACGAGTGGAAAATTTGTTGTTGAGGGGGATTGGGTTAAAACATTTAATTCAGCAGGTTTAAATTCAGTTAAAGTTGCTTTTAGAGAAGTTTTTGAGCCATGAGTACTGCTCCAGTTTTTAGTGAAGCTCAAAAAATTAATCCTAGTTCTGTGATTGAGCTTTACACTTTACAACTAGATAACGCTTTACATGGTGCTAATACAATATATAGATTTCATTCTGGAAGTAATTTAAATGCCAATGGAGAAATTGTCTGGGCTGGTAATAATTATCAAAGATTTCCAATACACGCAGAGGGTTTCGCAGATCAAAGAGGTCAAATTCCTAGACCTAAATTAACTATAAGTAATGCTTTAGGCACTATGACCGCTCTATTACTATTGGTTAATAACACAACAAACGGAAACGATTTGACAGGTAGTACATTCATAAGAATAAGAACTTTCGCAAGATTTTTGGATAACGCTAATTTTACAGGTGGATCAAACCCTTTAGGTACACCCGACCCGACAGCAGAGTTTAGACGACAAATTTTTAAAATTGATAGAAAATCTACTGAGAATAGAGAAATTGTTGAATTTGAGTTAGCCGGAAGTTTAGATATGATGGGTTTAAAAGCACCTACTAGACAATGCACACGAAAGTTATTCCCTGCTATTGGTACATTTAGTCAATGAAATGGAAAGCTGACGCTCTTGCTCATGCTAAAGACCAAGACCCTAAAGAATCTTGCGGGTTATTACTTAATATAAAAGGTAAGCAGAGATACTACCCTTGTGAAAATTTAGCTATAACAAAAAATCAAGAGTTCATATTAAACCCAGAGGATTATGTAGCTGCTGATAATTTAGGGGATATTGTAGCTGTAATACATAGCCACCCAATAACACCGCCTAGTCCTAGTCAAGCTGATTTAATTAATTGCGAACAAAGCAATCACGTTTGGCATATTGTTAATCCAAAAACTGAAGAATGGGGTTATTGTGAGCCAACAGGTTATAGACCTCCATTATTAGGAAGAGAGTGGGTTTGGGGTGTAACCGATTGTTATAGCTTAGTAAGAGACTATTATCGTCAAGAATTAAATATACAGTTAGTTGATTATGAAAGAAGTATGACACCCGAGGAATTTTTAATTAATCCATTATTTGAAAAATACGCAGGTGCTACAGGTTTTAGAGAATTACAACATTACGAAAAATTAGATAAAGGAGATGTTTTATTAATGTCAATAATGCACCCAACTTTAAATCATGTAGGAATATTTCTTGGGGATATGGTTTTACATCATTTAGCAGATAGACTATCTTGTAGAGAGCCTTACTCTGAATGGCTGCTAAAATGTACTGGTAAAAGGTATCGCTATGCTCAAAAAAGTTAAACTCTACGGAGACTTAGCTGATTTTATTGGACATAAGGAATTTGATGTCGTAATACATACAACGGCAGATGCTTTTAAATTTTTAATTAGTAACTTTCCAAAAGTAGAGGCTTATATGTCAGATAAAAATTATAAAATTTTAGCTAATGATTATGAAATTGGTGCAGAGGATATACATAGCCCAATCGGTCAAGCTGAAGTAAAAATAGTTCCTGTCATAGCTGGTTCTGGTGGTGCTGGTAAATTTTTAGCTGGAGCAGCGATTATTGGTTTAGTTATGGCAACAGGTGGTGCGGGTGCTGTTTTAGGTGGTTCTGGTTGGGGTTGGGGTGCTGCTAATAGTGCTGCTTGGTTAGCAAAAGGTGCTGTCGGTTTAGGTGCTAGTTTGATGTTAGGTGGAGTTTCTCAAATGTTATTTCCACTCCCAAAACAAAAAGATTTTAATAATGAAGAAGATCCACGTATTAGTTTTGGATTTAGTGGGGTGCAAAACGTTAACAGAGCAGGAACTAGCATTCCTTTAGTTTATGGGGAAATTATTACTGGCTCGGTTGTAATTTCTGCGGGTGTTGACACAAATCAGGTACAAGCATGAACGATAAAATTATTAGAGGAGCGGGTGGCGCACCACCAACACCACCAAGCCCAACTAAAGCACCTGATACATTAAATAGCAGACAGTTTGCATCTATACAGGATTTAATAAGCGAAGGAGAAATAGAAGGAAGTGCTACTGCATCTAAAGCTAATTTAACTAAAGGAACAACTGCTTATAACAATGCTTTTTTAAAAGACATATTCTTAAACGATACTCCAATATTAGGTGCTAACGCTAACGTTAATAATCCACAAGAATCTGATTTTAACTATCAAAATATAAGTTTTATTCCTAGATTTGGAACAAGTAATCAACAGCACGTTGCTGGTTTAGGTACACCACAAGCAACAATCGGTGTCGGTGGTAAACCACAAAATCCAGCGGGAACCGTATCAAGTGGAGAAGCAAACGCAATAACAACAACAATCGCAGCTAGTTCAACAAACCCTGACGCAGTAAAAGTTACAGTAACATTTCCACAACTACAAAAAGCAACAGATAAAGGGGATTTATTAGGTAGTTCAGTTCAATTAAAAATACAAGTTAATTATAATTCTGGTGGTTATCAAAACGTTATTACAGACACTATTACAGGTAGAACGGCTGACGCTTATCAAAAAGAATATAGAATTACTTTAACAGGTTCTTTTCCTGTAGATATTAGACTTGTAAGGTTAACAAGAGATGCTCAAGATACTAATTTAGTTGATGAATTTGCTTTTACCAGTATTACAAAAATTTTCGATCAAAAAGAAAACTATCCTAATATTGCTTATACCCATTTAAGAATTGACTCTGAGCAGTTTAGTAGCATACCTAAAAGAGCGTTTCGCATAAGAGGAATAAAGATAAGGATTCCGGGAGCGGGTGCTAATAATTCTGGGACACCAACCGTTGACAATGCTACTGGCAGAATTATTTATCCAAGTGGATATATATTTAATGGAACTATGGGTGCTGCTGTATGGTGTTCGTGTCCAAGTATGGTGCTACTAGACTTATTAACGACAGAAAGATATGGATTTGGTCATCATATAGCTGATGGAAATTTAGATTTATTTAGTTTTGTTCAAGCTAGTCGGTATGCAAATGAATTAGTTGATGACGGTTTTGGAGGACAAGAAGCCAGATTTAGTTGCAATGTAAATATTCAAGGTACAACAGAGGCTTATGAATTAATAAATGAATTAGCAGGTGTAATGAGATGTTATCCAATTTGGTCACAAGGCTCTGTAACTTTAAGCCAAGACGCACCAACTGACCCAAGTTATCTTTTCAGTTTGGCTAATGTTGGAGAGGAAGGATTTACTTATAGTGGTAGCTCTTTAAAACAAAGACATTCAATAATATCAGTAGGCTATTTTAATATGGATAGTAGAGAAATTGACTACGAAATTGTAGGAGATGATGTAGCAGCACCAAACGCATTACAAGAAGATATTGATAGACAAAATAAACTAGGAATAGTTAAAAAAGATATTAAAGCTTTTGCTTGTACATCAAGGGGACAAGCTAGGAGAATGGGAAAAGCTGTATTATTAGCAGAAGAACAAGAGACAGAAACAGTTACTTTTACAACATCTATTGATGCTGGAAGTATATGTAGAGTTGGAGGTGTAATAAGTGTTGCTGACCCTGTTAGAAGTAGTTATAGAAGGTCGGGTCGTGTATCATCAGCAACTACAACACAAATTACAGTTGATAGCGTACAAGATTTAAATACTTTTACTGGATCAAGCAAAAAATTTAGCGTCATAATGCCTGACGGAACATTAGAAACAAAAGATATAACTGGTATTAGTGGAAATGTAATTAGTTTGGATAGTGCGTTATCAGCAGCACCTAACTCAAATGCAATTTGGTTAATACAAAGTTCAACACTTGAAGCACAAACGTTTAGGGTTGTATCTATTGAGGAGCAAAATGATGTTAATTATGTAATTACTGCTCTTAAATACAATTACAACTATATAACAGGGGAGAGTCCAAAATACGCAGCTATTGATGGAATGGGTGGAATTACATTGCCTACTAGAAATATATCTTTGTTAAACGAATTAAAAGACCCACCAACTAACTTAAAAATTTCCGACCCAAATGGTAATTCTAAAGAATTTATCGTAACAGTTAATAATCTAGCTGTAAGTAAATTGCTTTTAACTTGGGTAGGTGTATCAGGTGTTAGCCAATATTTAGTTCAATATAGATTTAATAATACGAATTGGGTTAGTGCTAACGTCTTTAGAACTGACTTTGAGTTAACTAATACACAATCTGGAATATATGAATTTAGAGTATATTCATATAACGCTGGGCTTAAATTATCTGCCACATCATCAGATTTAACTTTTAACGCAGTTGGTAAAACTAGCAGACCATCTGACGTTCAAAACCTATCTATTGAGCCAATAACTAACAAACTTGTAAGACTTAGGTGGAATAAATCTAGTGATCCAGATGTGTTACATGGAGGAAGAGTTTATGTAAGGCACAGTAATTTAACTGATGGTAGTGGTACATTCCAAAACTCTGTTGATTTAATTACTGCTTTAGCTGGAAATACAACTGACGCTATCGTGCCAAGTTTAGAGGGAGAATATATTTTAAAATTCCAAGATGATGGTGGAAACTTTTGCTCTGGGGAAACATCTATTATTATGGATTTACCAGACTTAATAGATACTCAAGTAATATTACAAGATAGAGAAGATTTAGATACACCACCATTTCAAGGTACTGACTCAAATACAACATTTAACTCAACAACATCAGCCTTACAATTAACAAACCCAGCAACAAACGCAACAGGAGAATATTCATTTAAAGATATTTTAGATTTAGGTGCTGTATATTCTCTTGATTTAAAAAGAGTTATTAGATCAATAGGTTTTGTTTTAGGTACAGATATTGAAACCTTAATTCCAGCAGGTAGTTTCTGGGACGATTACGCAGCAACAAGTAATAACTTTGATGGTACAGACGCAGATGAAGCTAATTGCCAAGTACAGGTAGCAACTTCACAAACAGCGTCAGGTACATTTAGTGCTTTTAATAATTTTGCTAATGGTACTTTTAAAGGTAGAAGATTTAAATTTAAATTAATTTTAGAGACAACTAATACAAGTCAAAATATGAACGTGCAACAGGCAGGTTATACAGCAGAATTTCAAGCTAGAACAGAGCAAAATTATAAAACAGGAAGTGGATTCTCTTCCGCACCTCAAAATACTTTAGATAGTGGTGGTAGTCCTAACGCTAAAATAGTTGAATTTGCTAATCCATTCTTTGTTGGAACAAGTGGTTTAGGTGGTTCTAATGCTTTTTTACCTACAGTTGGAATTACAATTCAAAACGCTCAATCAGGAGATTATTTTACAGTTACAGGAATATCTGGCACTCAATTTACTGTAAATATAAAAGATAGTTCAAATAATTTTGTAAATAGAACTTTCACATTCTCTGCTGTAGGATATGGTAAAGGTGTTTAATATGGAGAAAAGTTTTTAAGTAATGAGCCAAGTATCGGACTTTAACGTAGCAAATGCCTCAGGAGCTTCAGTAAGAGCCGACATAAATGCCATTTTAGATGCAATAAAAACTAATAATGCTGGGGGTACTGACCCATCAAATCCAGAAGCATTTATGTTCTATGCTGATACAGCAGATAGTAATAAATTAAAAATAAGAAACTCAGCTAATAATGGATTTACTGATATTGGTTTAGTTAATGAGCCAAATTTAGGTCTTTTGCCAAAAGCTGGTGGCACTATGACAGGTCAGCTATTAGCTGATGATGGCTCTGGTGCTGCGAGTCCAGCTATAGCTTTCGACACAGACCCAGACACAGGAATTTATAGAGTAAGCTCTAATTCCATTGGATTTGCTACTGCGGGTGTTTTAAGAGTACAAGTGTCCAACTCTGGTATAGATATGATTGATGGATTACCAATAAGGTTTCAAGACTCTAGTGGTGCGCCGTTTGTATCTTTAAAAAGTCCATCATCTTTAGCTGGAAATATAGATTTAACATTACCTGCATCTATTGTTAACGGTGGTTATTTACAAACAAACGCTGCCGGAGTTTTAAGTTTTCAAATTATAGAGGGTGTACCAACTGGATCAGTATTTTGTATTGCTGTAGCAACAGTTCCGACAGGTTATGTAGAGTGCAATGGTGGGTCATACGCAAGAACTGGAACATACGCTGCTTTATTTGCAATAATTGGAACAACTTATGGGGCTGCTGATAGTAGTCATTTTAATGTCCCAGATTTGAGAGGAGAATTTATTAGGGGTTTTGATAATGGTAAGGGAACTGACTCTGGAAGAAACGTAGGTTCATCTCAAGGTTCTGCAAACTTACAACACAACCACTCTGCGAGTACTTCAACATCAATAGGGAACCACGATCACAACGTTGACACCTTAAATGAATTTTCTTCAACTCATGGTACTTGGCAAACTGTAGGAGGTTATAGACAAGTTCATATCGGTGGTACAGCAAGAAAACCAAAAACAAGTTCCGCATCACTATCAGCGTCATCTTCCACAACAGTTAATAATAGCGGTGGAGCAGAATCACGACCTCGCAATATTGCTATGATGTATGTAATTAAAATTTAAAATGGCAATCGCTCCCGCAACATATAATATGACCGTACAAAGGAGATCGGATCATAGCGTAGATTTGGTTTTTAAAGATGGTAATGATGCAGCAATAAATTTAACTGGATATACTGTAGCGGCACAAGTTTGGGAAGAAAAAAGGAAAAGAAAATATGCTGATTTTACTATTGCGTACACCGATAGAGCGGCAGGTAAAATAACAATATCTTTAACTGATACACAGACATCACAATTTTCTTTAGACGAATTGAAATATGATGTAATGCTTACCGCTCCGTCAGGATTAAAAGAGTATTATCTTGAAGGAACTATATTTGTTTCAGAGGGATATACAGCATGACTTCAGTTAATGTATCAACCACAAAAAACACAGTTGAAGTTACTGAGAATCCAACAACTACAGTTACAATCGCAACAACTGGTCCGCAAGGAGAGTCTTTTGCTGTAACTGGTACAGTACTTGAGGATTCTAATAAAGTAAACAACTCAATAGTTTATTTTGACTCAACATCTGCTACATTTAAAGCAGATCAAACTCGCACCGTTGAAAACTTAGTTGACGGAGGAAACTTCTAAAAATGGCAAACGTAATCAGAACCAAAAGATCAACAGGTGCTTCGGCTCCGGGAAGTTTAGCAAATGCTGAACAAGCTTTTACTGAAGCTAATGAAATTCTTTATTATGGTAAGGGAACAGGCGGTGCAGGTGGGTCAGCAACTAGCATTATAAAAATTGGTGGTAAAGGTGCTTTCTGGGATAAAGATACAAGTTATACACAAAATCATGTCTTAGCTGCTCCAAGTGGTGCCAACGGTGCTTCCTTGTTTAGAGCTTTAGTTGCTGGAGATATTCCATCATTATTACATACAAAAATATCTGACTTTGACGCAGGGGTTATAACAAATAGACTAGATGAATTTGCTGCACCTACAAATGCAGTTAGCTTAAATTCTCAAAAAATAACAAACTTAGCAGATTGCACAAGCGATTCTGATGCTGCTAATAAGGGATACGTTGACGGTGTAGCACAAGGTTTAGACGTTAAAGATTCAGTAAAAGCAGCAACTACAGCAAATATTACACGATCTGGAACTCAAACTATTGATGGAGTTTCTTTATCTGTTGATGATAGAGTTCTTGTAAAAGACCAAAACACAGCTTCAGAAAATGGCTTGTACCTAGTCAAATCTGGTTCTTGGGCTAGAACAGATGATTTAGCCTCTGGTGCTGACGCTGCTGGATTTTTTACATTTGTTGAACAGGGTACAGTAAACGCAGAAAATGGATTTGTTTGCACAAGCGATAAAGGGTCAGCAGTTGTTGGAACAAATAATTTAACAATAGCCCAATTCTCTGGAGCGGGTCAGGTTATAGCTGGAAATGGAATGGATAAAAGTGGTAATACAATATCAGTTGATTTAAAAGCAAATGGTGGTCTTGTAATTGAATCAACTGAAATTGCTGTTGATTTATCGGCAAGTTCGATTACTGGAACACTAGCTGTATCTGATGGTGGAACTGGAGCTACTAACGCTAGTGGAGCTAGAACTAATTTAGGAGTAGCTATTGGGTCAGATGTACAGGCTTTTGACGCACAATTAGCAGATATAGCAGGTTTAACTCCTACTGATAGTGTTTTTATTGTAGGTAACGGATCAAATTTTGTTGCCGAATCTGGTGCTACAGCTAGAGCGTCTTTAGGTGTAAGTATTGGTTCTCAGGTACAAGCTTATGACGCAGACCTCCAGACATTGTCTGGTATGCAATCGGGTGCTGCATCTGCTTTAGCAGTTTTAACATCAACAGAAATTGCTCTTTTAGATGGTTTAACAGCAACCACTACTGAACTTAATCTTTTAGATGGACTTACTGCTACAACCACAGAACTAAATTTACTTGATGGTGTAACTGCTACAACATCTGAAATTAATTATATAGACGGTGTTACAAGTAATATTCAAACACAATTAAACAACAAACAACCATTAGATGCTGAATTAACTGAATTAGCAACTATGGGTGCTAATACTGCTAGTGCTTTAGCAGATTTAACACAAGCAGAGGTTCAAATTTTAGATGGAGCTACAGTATCAACATCTGAATTAAATAAATTAGATGGAGCTACAGTATCTACAGCAGAAATTAATATTGTTGATGGAGATACGTCTGCAACAGCGACAACATTAGCACAGGCTGATCGAATGGTTATAAATGATAATGGCTCTATGGTACAAGTAGCATTATCTGATTTAGTTACATTCTTAGAAAACGGAACTGTATCTGGCTTTGAAATAGACGGAGGTACATTCTAAATAAGCTAAATCATTAAGGAGGTCGATTAATGGCAATTACAATAAAGCTAAAAAATGCAAGTGGTAGTGACCCAAGTGCTAGTGATTTAGTTGTCGGCGAAGTTGCGATAAGAACAGATAACGGAAAATTATTTACAAAAAAAGATGATGGCTCTGTTGCAGAAATTAGTGGCTCTGGTGGTGGTGGTGGGTCAGCTAGTTTTTCAATAAATACATTATCCTCGTCATCAGGCACAGGGGGAGGGTCAGCGAGTTTTAATGGTTCTGCATATAGATTTACCTTAAGTGACGCTCCCGCTACTGCTGCACAGCTTTTAGTAAGTATTGATGGTGTAATACAAAAACCTAACACAGGAACAAGTCAACCATCAGAGGGCTTTGCTATTGATAGCGACGATATTATTTTTGCTGCTGCTCCAGCAAATGGTGCTAGTTTCTTTATTGTTTCAACTGTTTTAAGTGCGTCACTTGTAACCCCTGCTGATAATACTGTAACGAGTTCGAAAATTGCTGATGGAGCTATTGTTAATGCTGATGTAAACGCAAGTGCAGCGATAGCTGGTACAAAGATTAGTCCTGACTTTGGTTCTCAAAATATCCAAACAACTGGAAATATTCAAGCTGTTGGAGCATCATCTTCGTTGAAGGTAGGGGATACTGGCAATGATAATTATGTTGAGCTTTCACAGGAAACAAACACCGCATCAGTAAGAGGTTTTACAAATCAACATAGTAATGCTTCTGTTTTAGAAAATTTACAGGGTACAACAAATCAGCATATTGTTTTAGGGGATGTTGATCCTAATAACTCTTTGACATTATTTGGTATAAGTCTCTCTCAATCAGGGTCATATTCTACAAGATTAACCTTATCTGGAACTGGAAATTTAAATGTCCATAATAATATTACTCTTGGCGGAACAGTTGACGGAGTTGATATTGCTGCTTTTAAAACATCATTCGATAATTTAGTTACAGATTTAATATCAGATACATCTCCACAATTAGGCGGAGATTTAGACGTTTTAGCCAGAAAAATAACAACAAGTACAAGCAACGGTAATGTTGCAGTAGAGCCAAACGGTTCTGGAGTTTTTGAAGTTAGAGGTGCAGGGGGTAATGACGGCACTTTGCAACTTAATTGCTCTGCACAAAGTCATGGAATAAAATTAAAATCTCCTCCTCATAGTGCTGGACAAAGCTACACACTTACATTCCCTAGCAGTATTGTTAACAATGGTGCTTTATTAACAGACTCTAACGGTGACTTAAGTTTTAGTTTAATTGGAACTTCTAATATTTCTAATGATGCTGTTACACTTGCCAAAATACAGAATATATCAACTAATCACATATTAGGAAGAGTTGATAGTGGCACAGGCGATATTGGAACTCTTAATGCTACACAAATAAGAACTTTAATTAACGTAGAGAATGGAGCTACAGCAGATCAAACAGCAGCAGAGATAAGAGCTTTGGTTGAAAGTGCTAGTGATAGCAATGTATTTACAGACGCAGATCATACAAAACTTAATGGCATTGAATCCAATGCAACCGCAGATCAAAGTAACTCAGAAATTAAAACTGCGTACGAAGCAAACAGCAACACAAACGCTTTTACAGATGCTTTGCTTACAAAACTTAATGGCATAGCAACTTCAGCAACTAACGTCACAAATAATAATCAGTTAACTAACGGTGCTGGATATATTACGTCAGCAGCTTTAGTAGGAGCAAATAACGGAGGAAACGCAGCTTTATTAGACGGTATTGACTCAACACAGTTTATGAGGTCAGATCAAGACGATACAACCTCTGGAACAGTTAATATAACATCAAACAGTTCATATCCATTAAATATAAACGGTAATGACAACGCAAAAATTGTATTACAAGGCTCAAATGCACCTTACATAAGATTTAGAGAATCATCATCTGATAAAGCTTACATTCAATGGAATGACAATGGTTTCTTAGGACTTAGAAACCAAGAGGATAATGCTGAAATAAGACTAAAAGATGATATTACGTTTAGCCCTGATGCTGGTTCTAATAACTACAAAATCTGGCATGCTAATAATGATGGTTCTGGTTCTGGGCTTGATGCTGACGTACTTGATGGACAGCAAGGCTCATATTATTTAGATTACAACAACCTTACAAACGTACCGTCAGTTAGCTCTTTTCCATCTGGAACTAAAATGTTTTTCCAGCAAAGCTCTGCACCTACTGGCTGGACAAAAGATACGTCAAATAATAACAACTCTGCTTTAAGAATTGTCACAGGTAATGTGAGTTCTGGTGGTAGTAACAATTTCACAACAGCTTTTAACTCAAGTAGAGGAACTAGCGGTGGTTCAGTTTCAAACCATACACTAACAGAAGCACAAATACCGAGTCACAGACACAGAGTTGACACTTATAACGAATGGAGTACAACTTACGGTTCTTATACATCACAAGGCGGTTACAGACAAGCACATAGGGGAGGTACAAGATATCCACCTTGGACTCAATCTATTGGTAGTGGTAACGCTCACAATCACGGTTTCAGCAACCCATCTCTTAACTTGAACGTAAAATACGTTGACGTTATAATGTGTACTAAAAACTAACTAATGGAAATTAAAGCGGGTTGTTTTTGTCCTTTACTTCAAAAGGATTGTATTGGTTTGCAATGTGCATGGATTACTCAAGTAAGAGGTAATAATCCACAAACAGGAGAAGAGGTCGATCATTGGGAATGTGCTGTAAAGTGGATTCCTATGTTACTTGTTGAAAACTCTCAAATGCAAAGACAAACAGGTGCAGCAGTAGAGTCATTTAGAAACGAAGTCGTTAAACGTACTGAAAGACCTATGATGAATCCACAACAAGTAAATCCTTTCGAATTAGCTGCAAAATTTAAGGAACTACCTTAATCAAATAAAACTTTTTTTATTGTTTGTTTTTGATTAGTAAGGTTAAAACTAATAATAGTTCTAGGTATATCGGAAGTATTAGGTAATGCTTCGTGAACAATATTAGATGGAAATATTAATAAAGTACCCTCTTCTATTGTTGGAATATAACTTTGAACTGCACCATTAAAAGGGTCAGGAAATGGGCTGTAGAATTTTGTTGCTGTATGGCAAGTAATATCATAATCAACATATATTATTGCTGACCAGCCTAGCCCATGATTATGGCAGGTATGATTCATTCCCCTTAAAGCAGTTTGAAACCACATATCGGTTATATAAATTCTGTTATTTTGCGATAAATCTGCTAAATATGGCTTAATTGTGCTTAATATTTTGTCACTATAACTAGGTAACTCTAAATCGTTTAAAAAATAATCAGTATAAATATCGTCTTTTAATAAACTTTTATCCAATTTTGGTAAAACTTTTTTAAATTCTTTTTTAACTTGTCCCCAATTATGAATTTTATATCTTATTAGAGGAACGCTAAAAATATTTTGTAATGACATTGCTGGTCGGTTCTAATAGTATATGATATAAGTGTCACTAATACAGGACAATATGACATTAACAATTATTGTTGCTGATAAAACAATTATCAAAGACGGAGAAGCGATAATAGATTGCCAACAGGATTTGTCTTGGATTCCATCTAATGTACACGCTGTTCATTGGGACGGTAGTAAAGGGGAAATAGAATATACTGATGGAACAGCAAATGCAGAGATAACAAGTATTGGTATTTATAGTCAAGCTGAAACAGACCACGCAAACGAAAAAACAAGGTTAGCAACAGAAGCAGCAAACGCTAATCCATTTCCTACTGATAATTTAGTTTTGCTTAGATTACAAAGAGATGACCTATTAGAACAAAGCGATTGGACACAAGTACCTGACAGCCCTTTAACTACCAGTAAAAAAAATGAATGGGCTACTTATAGACAAGCGTTAAGAGATTTACCAGCTAATACATCTGACCCAGCTAACCCAACTTATCCAACAAAACCTAGCTAATGGCACTCACAAAAGTTGCATCTGATGGAATTGAAGCGTTAGCTATTACTAATGCTCATTTGCATACAGTAGCCAATATAGCTCACAGTAAATTAGCTGATTCTGGTGCTAGTGCTGGAAGCTATGGGTCAAGTACTGCAATTCCGTCAATAACAGTTAATGCAAAAGGTACGATAACATCTATATCCCAAACGTCTATTGATACTGATTTACTTGCTGATACTACTCCTCAATTAGGTGGAAACTTAGATGTAAATGGAAAAAATATAACCTTTGGCGATAGTAGTGGCAGTTCTGATGACCGTTTAACTTTTGGTGCTGCTGGAGATTTACAAATCTATCATAGTGGTAG
>VTLG01006894.1_pt1 | contig 21377 bp, 11 predicted proteins | sample 4694571 | NCBI WGS metagenome assembly VTLG01 (sample SAMN12604809, study PRJNA352737) | marine metagenome | biome: ENVO:00000447; feature: ENVO:00000209|ENVO:00000569|ENVO:01000036; material: ENVO:00002151; isolation source: viral sequences binned using virsorter ... | reverse complement strand
CCACCAGCCACCGCACCTTTCTTCCAGTTTCTTCCCGCCCATTGGGAAACCATTTCTGCACGAGCCATCGTCTTACCGCTACCAACGCCAAACCCTTGTAATATTGGAGGATTCGCTGTAAAGCCTGCTCGATCTGCCGGCGCGCCCTTAAGAGCTCTATGAAGTTTCTCCGCATCCGCGCGTTTCATACCACCAACAGAAGTTGCGTAATCTACAAAAGCCTCTTTCTCATCTAGTGTGTCACCGAGTTTAAATCTTTCATGGCCGGGGACCGGTTTTCTAAACCCTACAACTCCTTTTCTTCCGCGACCCACTCTCACCTCGTTGAGCATTTCCTTAATTTCGTGCCACGGCTTATCCTCCTCCAGCATCTTATGCATTTTTTCCCATGCTTCGCCCTGTCTTTTTCTACTGCCAACACCACCCAACTTTTCATTCCTACGCAACCAACCTCCAAAACTACTTGTTTCTTTCGTGCTTCTATGCCCACGCTTAAACCCTTCAACAAGTCGCAGCAGGGCCGTTCCCGCACCAAAGTTAGGAACAAAACCACCACGCCGCTTTTCTCTCACCATTTCTCTTGGATCAAAACTTTCAAAAATATCTGCGTAGTTTCTTAACGTGCCTAATCCAGTTTTAGTATTTCCAAATCCAACTATGCGAGCAAGCGCTTCTGTACCTTCAAAATTAGCACCGCGCATTATCTCTTGAAAATCTTTACGCAACTCGGGAGGCTGATTCTCTAGCTTCGCGCCTTTAAACTCATCATAAAAGTTCATCCGTCTTTTAAGCTCATTTGGTTCGTCTCCTGCGTAAGCGATAATTTCTGAAATTACTGATTCTTTTGCCGCTTTGAATGCTGGCTTCTTTTGTATTTTTTCATTACCCATGCCAAGCAAAAACATTTCTATATCTCTTTTATAAGGACCACCCAGTCCCGCTCCACCTTTACTCTTTGGCATTTCTAGCTGTAAATTAGCGGTGTCACGCATCGCTTTCAAAACGTCATTGTTAGGAATCTTATTTATATTTTGTCTAATTAAATCGTCGTGTCCACTGAGTTGGGTTATTGCATGAATAGTTTCATGTTTTACCGTTTCTTCATCTCTTCCAGTCATGGTGCCCCTAGTCATTCCTCTTGGCAAATTCATTTGATATGAAGTTTTTGGTTTCTTACCTCTTATTTTATCAATAATACCCAACGATTCAGTGAAGGTCCCAAATTGTCCTCCCACCATTCCCGGTGGCATATTATATTTAATATCGACTTTCTTTTTGATATCATCAATAACATTTGGAGTTATATTAGGTAAACCCACTATTTGTGGCATTCGATGACCCCTTAGAGCATGGCGTTGTTGTCTTAAATCTACAAAATTAGGAACTCTACCACCGTATTGCATGCCGTGCGTGGTAGGATCGATTCCCATTTTAATTGAACGGTTAACTCCTTGACCCAACCCATGGGGTTCATCCTTAATGTTATAGACCCCTAAGCCTCGGGGATTACCGCCTGATTGAAGGCGATTATCTGAACCTATTCTAATTTTAGAAGCAGGAATACCAGCATCTTTTTCTCTATTTACCGCCTTAGTTAATGGATCTGCTGCGAAATTAGGAATTCTTCCGCCTCGTCTTCGCGCTTGGTTTTTATCTGTTACTTGTCGGAACGCCTGTAATCCCGGACCACCTGTCGACTTAGATAGGACTTTTAATATTGCAAATAATACTTTGACTTGTTCACCATTTAAACCAGCAAGGGTTGCATTACTTCGAATGTCTGCCTGAAATTGTGCATCACTATCTTTAAGCGCGTCGTCTATGGTTCTTCCATTTTTTCCTAACTCTGTAGCCGCCAATTCAAGCATGCTTGTAACTTGAGCCATGTCTCCAAAGCCAGCACCAGTTATAATCTCACCTAAATTATCTCCCGCTACGCCACTACCCCAAGGCGTATTAGCTGCCCACCAATCTTGAACTGCACCTCTTTCGCCTATAATTTGAACTCTTAAATCTCCAAGCTGATTTTCTAATGCATCTTCAAGTAATTGGAAATCAAGCGGCATACCTCCTGCTACTGTGTTTCTTGCTTGTTGCTCAAGAGTCTGGTTCAACAATCTCATTTGGGCGGCCAACCTATCTGTAGCGCTAGTAACTCTATCTTGAGCCAATCTCATCGCTCTCTCTGCTGCGGTTTCTGTCTTAGCAGGTGGTCTGAATTCTCTAGTTTCTACTAGTTTTCTACCACTTTCATCTACGAAACCTTTTAGTTGATCGAGATTAAGCGAAGTTAAATTATTTAAATTGCTTAAAAAGTCTCTTACCTGAGCTTCATGGCCACCCGCCGCCGCATTTAAAGTTACGCCTTCGCGCAGTAAATTCGCGTGAGTCGCGGACCAATCTGTACCTTCTAATAAGGTTCTCTTCATTTCTTCTAATACGCCATGCTGCTGTTGGCTAGAATATCTATTTTGATTAAATATATCTCTAAGAAGAACAGTGCTTTGGTCTCTTACTGCACCACCTAAATTAATTTTACTTCCTTGAGGAATAGTTACGCCCGGAGTTAACTTGCTCAAATCGGGTAATCCTAGCGCATCTCTCGTTTGCGTTTCTGCCGCTCTTCTAAAATTACCAGTATTTCTTAAAGCTTCGCGTCTTGCAGCTATTTGAGTATCTAGCTGTCTAACTCTACCCATGTTACCATTTTGTCTAGCCTGTTCTCTAGCTCCAATTGCACGCTGCAATTCCATTTGCGCTTGCATAACCATATCAGACATTCTGCCTTCAACAGTATCTTTAAATAGATCGCCAAATGCTCCAGTAAATTCTCCAGTATTTAAATCTATTTGAGGAGTGACGCCCGCTTGTCGCAGAGATTGAGCCATTGTACTACCATGTCTAGCGCTAATAACTGAACCTTGCTGTCTTGAAGTGTTAGCCATAATACCCATAGCTTCGCTAACTCTATCTAGGAAAGTATTCTGTGCTTCAGGTTTTTCAAAGTTGCTCCAAGCCCCACCAAGCTCCTTAAGTACTGTTTTTTCTAACTCTAATCTTTCTTTTGCTACTTGTAATTCTCTTTGCGCAATTCTTAATCCTTGTTCTTCTATTTTTTCTGATCGACCAGTTTGTAAATTTTGTAATTGTTCCATTGCAGCTTTAGTTGCAAGCGCGCTCCTTGCTAAAGCGCTTCGAAATGCTCTTAATTCTGAATCGCTTAATTGTCGAATTATACTCGCAAATTCATGACTTGCGCCATAAGAATTACGTAATTCAGCAGCTAAAGTATTTGCATCCATACCCATAAGGCGCGTTGCACCAGCAGCATTACCTAAATCGTTTGCAAATGATTCAAAATCAATGGCTTTTCTCATGTCGTCCATTGTTCTCTGTAAAAGAGCTCCCCCTTGCCTACCCCTAAACATTCCTCCACGTTCTGATCCAGCCGACATTCCCGGTAACGAGGTATCTCTTCCAAGCATTCCAAGTGTTTCGTCAAACGCTTTAGCTAGGTTGCCAGTGATTTCTGCTTGAACTTGAATTTTAGTTTGTTCTTCTAAAATCTCTGCGACCTTAGATTGGATTTCCTTAGGATCGCTAAGCCCTAAAATTTGAGGTCTAAACTGAGAAGGTATATCTAATAGTAAATTATTTAATTTCTTTTGTAGTCTAATTAATATTTCTGGAGATGTTTCTGTATTCTCTAATGCGGATTGTAGATCACTAAATGTAGAAGTATATTGTTGAATTGATCCTTGTAATTTTGTAAATTCTTCTTTTACTTTTTCAGCTTCAGCAACGAGTGGTGCACTTATTCCACTCATTGTTTTATTCCAACCTTTCAAAATTTGGGCAGTGCCGATTAATAAACCAGTAACAATACCTGCTTGAGCACCCACTGGTCCAAAGGAAGCTAGCGCACCAGAAATACCAGTAGCTGTACTAATTGCTCCACCAATCTCACTTGTTAGAGCAGACATTTTTTCACCACCCACACCGAACGACTTTAACGTTTCCGTAACTTGAGGAACTACAAAAGATAAAGTAAGCGCGTTCTCCTCTAATTTTTTACCTGCTCTACCTAATTTACTTTCTTCTCCGCCGAACCAAGACTCTCTTGCTTGCTTTTTGGCCAATTCAGCGGCTTCCTCTGCTGCTTTAGCTTCGTCAAGTCTTGCCTTTTCAAGCTTACTGCTATGACCATGTATCCTATTAACTCCACCTTTAATCTTGTCCATTAACGCATCTGAAGCGCCCGCATTTTTAGCCATCTCTACTAACTCTTGGGAAAGTTTTTGCGCTCCTTCTTTATCGCCTTTTTCTAATGCGTCAGCTATTTTATTAAACGCTGCTCCAATCTGTCCAGCATCACCACCACTAAGCCCGGCAGTTACATCCCTCATTAAGTCTCTATGTTTCTTACCTTTGATTTTACGAAAATTAGGAATAAACCCAGCAGCAGCTAATCCATGAGTTTTGGGATTGATACCCATACCTTGTGCGCGACGAATGCCTTGATTAATACCCATTGGTTCATCGCGTGTATTAGTTACTCCAAGGCCCGCAGGATTTGCCGCACTTCTTAATTTAGGACTTGATTCAACACGAATTTGACTCTTCGGAATTCCAGCGGCCGACTCTCTTGATATTGCTTCTTTTAGTGGATCGGCAAAGTTTGGAATGAAGCCACGATTAGCTCCAGATAAACCAATGTTTCCAGTTGTCAACGCATCATTTAAAAGCTTACCTTTAGCCCCGCCTTTGCCGGCCCAAAGCGCCTCTAATATTTCTAATGGAGAATTTTTATATTTTCCAGTAGTTTGAGTCGGCCCCTTTCCTGTATCATATGCAAGTTGTTGCCCCTTAAGTGGAGCCCAATCAATTAGGTCTTTTGCGTACGATCCTTCCACTTTCGTAGAAGGAGAAACGATGCCCGCATCGAGCATTCCTTTTAAATTAGTCAACAAGCTTGGTGCCTTATCTATTATAGACGAAACAGTTGAAGAATATTTTTTATGTGAGTCAGTTCCGCTTTGAACTATGTCAGCATATACATCAGCAATACCCCATTTATCTAAATTAATTTTACTTACTGTATCTCCAGCCGTTCCCCCCAACTTTCCTATACTTGGAACATTAGGTGCGCCCTTAGGATAATTAAGACCGGGGGATGGAGTTGCCGTATGAGGCCGCCCCGCAATTTCTTGACCTTGAAAATTTAATTGTTCCTTTCTTGCGCCAATTTCGATTTTTCTATCTGAGTGCCAACTTTTGTGATTACTTGCTTGGAATTCATTTTCGAGTTGTACGCCTTGGTTTCCAAATAATTCCAGAACAGTTTCTCTATCCATATTTGTTTTACCGATTTCCCGTAAAATATCACCCTCGGACATCATTGATTTTTTATATATCTTTTTACCTTGCAGAGTTAAATTAATTGATCCCGTTGCGCCCGGTTGCCCCGGACCTTTCTTCCATTCTAATACCTGCTTCCAGTTATCAAATGGGATAGGCCCTTCATTTTCACCCGGACCACCCAGCTTCTGACTTCCCGCATGCGCTCTAGCTATTTTACCAAGCATTTCAGGCGTTCCGTGTCCACCGCTAACATGTGCATCGCCATGAGCATACATGTCAACTGCTGTAGGATTAAACAGTCCAAGAGCTTTCGCCCAAGGCTGTCCCTTAATTTTGTTAATTTGAGGAAAATCTATAGGTGCCATATTAGCTGCTCTATGGCCCCCACTAGAAGCAAGAATAGCTTGCATGATCTCTTCCATAGCTTGCCCTTTAGTACCAGCAGTGTTTCCTGACTTTGAATTATTGATAACTTGTTGAGCTAAAGTAGGCTGCGGCACATTCGGAGGAAACACTGGTTTGTTCGACTGTTTCATTGGTCCAATAGCTCGCCACAGACGGTGCCCCTCTTTATCACTCGCAAACCAGTTTATCCAACTATCAGGTAAAGCAAGCCCATTGGGCCCGCCCTTGTCATCACCTAACATTTTAGTGGTTTGCCTTCGACCAGTTGCGTTATTATATAAATCCATCGCTAATGGTCTTTGCCCATAATTCTTCGCCCCTTGCCCCTGCACAAGACCATGAGGACTATTCCAAGGATCGCCATTTAATAACTTCAGTAAACCTTCAAATCTATTTTGATCTTCTCGAGATGGAACTCTAATCTTACCATCTTCCTTAGGCTGCCATTTCCATTCAGGGCTATACATTTGTACGACGTCTGCGAATGGTGTTATACCTGAGACGTTTGCTTGTAAAAAGTTAGGAACAAAACCCTTCGCCATCAATCCAAGGCTCTTTGCGTGGTTTATGGCGCCGGCTTCACTATATATTTCGCCCGTTGGCTCGTATCTCCATCCGCTGCCGTCTCCCAGAAGAGTAAAAAGACGCTGATAATCAGTCATTGGGCCTCGCCCAAGTTTGCTTTTGCGATGCCAATTAGGTCGACGGCCTGTCAGGCGAATTAAATCGGCAGCTTTGAGATTGTCTAACGACGAGGGCTCCGGTATGTACCCAGCGATGTGGTCACGCGGCTCTGGCAGTGCGAAATTTGGAACAAGGCCTGAAGCTAACAACTTTGAATCGTCTCTTTTAAAGAGTCCGGTCTTATTTCCAGCGGTAGTTTTTAAGTGGTTGATGCTTACTGCGTTTTTTATTAATCCTTTGGCAAATACTTCTTTGTTCCATTGATTTGATTTACTTTTTAAATCTCTTAAAGTTTTAAACTCAAATGTTGGTTGATCTTTGCCTCCTACTCCCGCCAATAAAAACTGCCCTTGCCCCGAGGTTTTAGCACCGGGTACTTGGCGATGCCTTAACTGAGGAAATGCGAATCTAGACATTTGCTCAAAAGGAGACAATTTAGAAAGAGTTGTTAACTTTGTTCCGAGATAAGCTACTTGATTTATCAAGCTGCCCGAAGTAATAGGTTTCCCAGTAGCGACAGACTCTTGCATTAAACCTTGGAATTGCTTGAACCCTGCTCCTTTGGCTGAAGATGCGTTATAAGTAAGTTCAAGGGCTGATTTCGTCTCATCGTAAGTCAATTGACCAACCCGTTTGCCTTTTTTATCATGACTTGTTATTTCTTGTTCGAGTCCGTCCCTATATTTTTTATTCTCCATGTTGAAGAAATTTGGAATAAAGCCTTCAGACATTATACCATCGCTAGATAACATTCCTCCGCCCGGCTGTGGCTCTGGGCCGTTTTTTCCCATGCGGGTCATTGCTGTTTTAATTTGCCATTTTTTACCCTTGTTTCTCGGGTTTCTTCTCATCTTATCAACATGAGCAAGAAGATTTTGATTTGTTGGAGGTTTATTGATGTCTACTTTTTTGTCATCTACAAATAATTCGAAAGCCATTCCATGATTGGGGTCGTGCCCTTCAATTTCATTATAAAAATTAGGAACCACGCCACCTGAACGAAAGACGGTTCGAGGGTAGCCTTTCGGAGGATTAACTAAATCTTCTGTCCTCTTAAATCTGCCCGGAAACATTGTCGCTAGCGAAGCTTGAATCTTAGCCCCGAATGGCGAAACAGTTGTGTCTCCAAAAATTCCTGAATAACTTGTTTTAGTTTCTTGCCTTATTTCATTATACCCTTCAGCAAGCAATCTGGCAAGATCATCTTTTGGTGATTTGAAACCCCACGCTTTTAATTTTTTGCCAACACCTTCTGTCCCGTATACATTAGAACTTTGTAATGCTTTCTTTTCGGTGTTTTCATAATCTTTAATTGCGTCACCTTCCCATCTACCTATATTTTGACCCTTGTAGTTAAAATCAAAATGTCCATGCCCCCAGCTTTGTCTACCTTCTCTCACCAGCGTCATCCCACCGGCTGTAAACACCGGGGCATTATCGCCTGTAATGCTTACTCCTGATTTGCTAGCAAAATTAGGAATGAAACCCGTGTTCTTGACGTATGATATTGTTTCACCAACGCCAATTTCGTTCATTTTTTCTTCAAGAAGTTTGTAGCTTCTGGTGCCGACATTGCTAGATTGATCCTCGCTTCTATTCATAGAGCCCATGCCCGACTCCCTACGTTTTTCTCTAAGCTTTTCAACCTGTTTTTTGTCGCGCGCAATAAGATAATTTGATTGAGCTCTTTTAAATAATTCTGCTCGTTTACTTATCATTCCTTCTGTAGAATGCAAGAAAATTAACGACTCTGTGCTACCGACTCCACCCGGCGACCAATTTTCATCTTCTTTAGCGCTTTTTTGAAATTTGGCCAACATAGTTTTTGGACTTACTGGTTTACCGCCTACGCCACCAGTCTTTGCCGCCCCCTTATGTGCGCCCGCGAAAAATCTATCGTCGCTTTCAACATAACTACCCCCTTTTATCGCATAGGAATGATGACCTCTTAATTTTCGTTCAACGCCATACGCGCCCATTTTTCCAGCAACGCTCGCCGCCGCCTCTTTTCCTCTATGTAACCACCCCTTAGCTCTTTGTCCTTTCGTTCTCGATCTTTCTTTAGAAACTAAATTTTCTGCAAAGTAGTTTTTCCCTGAGCCGCCCGGACCAGCGACATTGATTATTGGGTGCCCTTTCTTAAGAGCATACTTCATTACTAAATCATACTGTACTCCGCCTAGATGATCCTTGTCAACTATTTTTGCGAAGTTGGGCACCATTCCTTTCCTTAAAGCGTAAGGATCAATACCTGTTTGCTTGATAGCGTTTTTTCTGTGGTCTTTTCCTTCGGGGCTACTTTTCGGAGGGTTAATCCAATCTTGTTTATGTCCCGTGACCTTGCCCGAAATTTTTTCTTCCGCCGTGTTTCTAACGTATTTACCTAATCCGGACATTCTATCTATAACTGCCCTTGTGCCGGATTTGGCGTATGAGGCTCCTGCGAGTTCTTGCCTTTTCGCTTCTTTATCGCGTTTATTAAAATTTGGAATATGCCCTTTAGATTTTTTCGGTATATGCCCCTTTCTTGAACTCGCCATTAAAGGGTGATCCACTACGCTAGGACTTCCGCCCGGAGGAACAAGCTCACCAAATGTATTTCCTACAGTTACTCCACTCTTATGTAAAGCTGCAGCAATTTGTTCAGCTATCCTCTTTTGTAAAAGTAAAGCTTTATTTTCTAATTCAATTTGATCTAAAAGAGTTTTATGTACTTGACTTACAGTTAATGATCCATTCGCTATTTTCTTCAAGATGGCAGGATTAGAAGCAAGCGTACCTGTAATTTGTTTTTGTAATAAAAGTTCATTTTCACTAATTTTACCAATACCTGTAAGAGTTCTAAATGCATCGCCAACCTGTGTTACTAATCTTTGAAAAACTCTAAATAAGGTTACGCCTGCTAAAGCTAATCCACCACCTGAAAAGAATTTACCCATGCCGCCGAGTATACCTTCTGCTAACTTACCACCTATACCTTCTCCAATATCAAAATTTTCTAAAGCTTTGTTGAGAGAAGACGCTAATTTTTTAGTTACGGGAGCCAAAGTTAAACCACCCATTTCCGCTGCAGTTTTTCTTAAATTTTCAACTGTTCTATTTAATGTAGCGCTAACTGTTTTATTTAATTCTTCATTTCTTCGAATGGCCTCATCTGTCGCAGTGGCTGAAATTCCTAAAGCGTTATTATAAAGAGAGAACTCTTTATTTAAATCTCTCAAAGAAGCTTTTAATACGTTAACTTGGAATACACCACCAACTAATTGAGTAATAGTGCTCTTTTGCGCGTCAGTTAATACATCAAATGTATTAGCCAAGTCTTGCATAACTTGCATTGCCGGTCTTACTTTACCTGTTAGATCAGTAGTTTTAACTCCTATCTCTTCTAAAGCTTTTAATACTCTAGGTCTTTGAATGCGAGTAAAAATCGTTTTGAAAGAGTTACCAATAACAGCACCACCACGAGCAGTAATTTGTTGAGCAGCAGTTACCGCCGCAATCAATTCATCTATACCCAATCCAGCTTCTTGAGCACTACTGCCAACACGTTTAATTGCTTCTGCTAAGTCAGCAGAACTAACGGCAAATGCGGCGTCAACCGCAGCTAACTTGCTAACGAATGTAGTAGAGTCCATTGCGGCTCTAGAAAACGAGTTCAAAGCTGCAGTTAATGACTCGACAGCTGAAACTGCATCCATTCCAGAAAGTCTAGTAAGTATAAGTGCATCATTCGTTCTTTTTAATGTTTCAGTTACGCTTAAACCTTGACGAGCTAATTCTGTAGCCGCAGCAGAAACAGCGCCAAAACTTTGAGCGGTATTCTTTGCTACGCTAAATAATTCATTACCAAATTTATTAAGGTTTTTAGAAGAAACGTTTAGAATTACATTTATGTCTGCTAGTTGTTTTTCTAGGTCTACGGCCGAGCTAAATATAGCTTCAACCCCTCTTTGAAAAGCGTACAATGCGCCAGCTGAAGCGCTAAAAGCAAGCACGCGAGCGTTTGACGCTTCTAGCGATTTTTCAAATTCTCCAAGCTGTCCAGTTATTCTGCCCAAGGGTTGGGCTAGGTTACCCTTGGTCTGAAAATTAAGACTATGCTTTTTTTTAGTTAATCTTTCGATGTCTTTAATTAGAGGTGTTAAATCACCACCCACCGAAAGATTTAAATCTGCTCTTCCCATTCCTTTTACCTACAAGTTAGCACTTATATTTACACAGGAACTATACTTTTTTGATTAAATTAATTATCGAACCTTGATATTCTCCCCCTTTTTTCCATGACCATGAATTTCTATCATGTCTCCCATAGTTAAGACTCCTCCGCGTTTTTTAGCTTCTTTTGATAAATCTACCGTTTCGTCTCCATTATCTGTATCTAAGAGATTTTTCAATTCCTGTTTATCTGCCCCAAAAATGGTTGCGCCTTGGTTTTCTTTATCGTTTTGATTTATTTTAATTGATTTATTATGCCTAGCCTCAATCATAGCTTCATACCATTTTCTAAGAGATACAATAGATTCCATATCAGATTGAGTAGGGTTCTTTCCTTCTTCCAAAACACTTAAATATCTTAACCCATTAGAAAATAAATCAATTTGATAATTTGTCATTTCTGCTACTGGTTTTCCAAAGAATGTCATAGGGTTTTTTGTACATATAGCTAAACCATTTATAAAAAATGCTGTGGCTGCTAAATTTTTTATTTCATCAGGAACAAGCAAACTCATAACATAATTATTAAGTATTGTTATCTGCATAAGTTCGGTATCAGACACCTCGTCAAATTCTTCGGAAGAATAGAATTTTTCTTTTATATTTGTATCTTTATATAAAGAATGTCTCAAGTATTCTGCAGAAACCTTTTTTTCAACATATGTTTCTGCAGTATAGCCTATTAGTTCTCTTTTTTCAGCAAGGAGGTCTTTTAATTCTTCTTCTTTTTTGTCTAAAAGTTTCTGGTGAAAATTTATTTGATTTTTAAGAACTAATTTAGACATAGTCTGCTTCGCGGAAACCATCTCTTCTTTTAGAACTTTAATATGCTTTTCTTTTTTTTCTTCCCAGAGGTTTTCTTTTATTAAAAGTTCTAGCTTTTCTTCTTCTGTGGGTACTCCCTTTTCTTTAGCTTCAGCTAAAGCTTTTTCGTCAATATCTTCTATATCACCCAGATCACATTCTCTAAAGTGTTTAACGTATATAATCTTATCGCCATACGTTAACTCTGAATAGCCTCTCAGAACATCACGATATAGCTGTCTGTATTTTTGTTGCTCATCTTTTTTCAATTACTGCTCTGTTTCTCCAGAAATTTCCGGTTTATCTTCTGCAACAATTTCTTCTTTAGGAGCTTCTTCTTTGAGGGCTTCTTCTTTAGGAGCTTCTTCTTTGGGAGTCTCTTCTACTTTTTTCTTAGCTGCTTTTTTCTTAGCTGGCTTTTTCTTAGCAGCTTTCTTCTTCTTTTTGGCCACGGGTGCTTCTTCTTCCTCGCTAACAGCTTCTACCTCTTCTTCCTCATCGTCTTCGTCATCTTCATCAAATAGACCTTGCTCGGCTTTATATATTTTTTCTACTTCTTCGAACTCTTTCGGATCAGAAATTCCATTAAGGTACCAGAATGTTACAAAATAAGCAAACTTTTTAACAGCTTCCGTCCAGAAAGGATCATCGGAATCTTCTAATTCGTCATACTTATCTAACATTTCTTCATAGCTATCTTTACCAAAAACAGGATTATAAGTTATCTCTCCAACTTTTTCATGAGCAAGATTTAAAACCCACCACATAATTGTTTGATTTTTAGCTCTGTTTTCAGCGGTTTGATCAAATAAAGTAGACTGAGCCAGTTCGTATTCTTGAAGCTCTTCTCTTAATTGAAAAATGTCCGCCATAATTTCTTGAGCAATTTTTTCTCTAGTAGCTTCACTCTTATTTTCAAGATTGAGCTTTAGCTTTTCGATGTCATCTTGTTTTTTAGCTAGCTCATAAAACAATTCAGCATATCTTGATTTTTCATCATCGCTTAGTGGTCCACCATCATCTTTATACCTTTTAGCAAGTAAAGGTTTGGTAAGTAGTCCAGCTTTGATGCCTTCTGAAAGTTTAACGGCGTAAAACATTTCGCCATTTTCGTACATTTTACGATTAGGCTTTCTAATTGCAAAAGTGATAGGCTTTTTCTCCCTAACTTCCTTTTTAGTTATAACTTCTTCGCCTTTATCGTTTTTAGTCGCTTCTTCTTTTATCTCTGTTACTTCTCGAATAACATCAAAGTGGAATAACCATTTATCGCTCATATTATTTTTCCTTTAAATTTTTGTTTACCATTGGAGTCTCCTTCGATCCAAATCTTTTTTCCGGGCAGTTCATTAATTCTAAATTTCTTTAATCTGCCTTGCCTTATTTTTTCCATAACTTCTTTATTTAGCTCTAATTCTAACATTTCCATATGCCTTTCTATATCTCTTAGAGATTCATTGCCTATATCTAGAATTTTCTTCCTTATATAGTTATACTTATCTTCGGTAAAATAATCTATGTTTTTTGAAAAATCTTTAGAAGTTTTATTTTCTACCTTTTTAAGCATTATACTATGCTCTTTAAGTAGATCTTCGGTAATTGCTAAATAGCGCTTAAATAAATTAGTTGTATTTCTTTGAAGATGAAATAGAACATATTCTCGTACATCGAGTTTATTACCTTCTTCCATATAATTATCCTTTTCCCTATAAAGTTTTACACCCAAAACAAAAAAATCCCCCGAAATTAATCGGGGGATGTGTCGCTAATTATTAATTAATTAACTTAGAGATTACAGTCACTAGCATTATCATTAATACCTGTGAGCTTCGTCATGCGAAGACCACGAGTGGTATCGTTCGGGCCACCAATTTGAGTACTGAAGGAGAAGTCTACAGACTTGTTATCTCCAATGCTCGAAGAGAATGACTGCGAATCCATTTTACAACCGAGAAGTGCCCATCTCATACCATGACCAGCGGCAGTTACGCCTGCGTCAGGTTTAACACAAACACCAATGTTGTAAGTACTGGAATCGTTTTCTACGATATGCTCAACACCACCATGAGGACCAGAACCACCAATGTCACCATAAGTAGCATCAGCCACGTCCTTCACTGCGGAAGTGGCATCACCAGTCCAACGCAATTTCATTTCACCCATATTAGCTGAAATATCCATTGTGGCTGTTACTGGGAAATCAATCTCACGAGAGAAAGCGAACCTACTACCCAATTTCTCGAGCGGGGTTCTTCCCAAATCAACACCAATAGAGAAGCTTTGGAGCTTCAGATCTGCGGTATCAATACCTACAGAAGCGTTAGATAGCTGAGTCAATGTAAAGCCTACGTCTTTTGGTTGTAGCGCACTTACCTGATTACCAGCAGCCGCATTTTTGCTGGGTGCTGAGAGGAACTGCTGACCAGTTACAGCATTACCATTAGCGGTTTCTACAGCTGGGTTAGAAACACCAGAAACAACATAATTTGCTCCTGCACCTGCGGCTGTTGCTCCAATGTAACCAGAAGTATCAACGATCATGTTTAAGCCTTCGGCGGAAACCGAAGCAGAAACAAAATCACCAACAGATCCGTCCACAGAATAAGAGGTAATACTCATATTACCTAAACCAATGACAGATCTCCAGTCATTGTGTGCTCCGGGCGTTAACGCATTAGCGTCAGTACCTTCTGCAGCGGTTACAATAAAGTAATTTTTAATGTCCTTTGATCCACTAAGAATAGACCCTAGCGAGGACGCATAAATAGCATCGTTAGTGTGCAAGCCGGCCTCAACATTAAATCCCAAAGCAACCTCTTCCGCACCACTGGTGGGATAATAGGTAAAGTCGAGAGAAACGGTTGGAGACTCCATGATCAGATTATCAATTCTAGCCAAGTTACCGAATTGATTTATATCTGTGCGCGCAATATCGAAACTATAATTAGCGCTTTGAACGCGATGTAACTGGGTAGCCGAGGCGTTATGTCCAGTTGGCCCGACGTACAAAGCTTCCGATTGATAGATAACTCTTTTTCTTGCCATAAATTATTTTCTCCTATATAGTTTGTTATTTTTCGTAATTATAATTACAGCACAAGTGCACAATTGTAAATCGTTGTGATTAACCCTTGAACCCTTAATGCTATATACTATTACACGAAAAAAATTAAAAAATTATGTTAAATAACTCTAGGATTGTCTTCTTTGGGGTGTCTATATAACGATAAATCGAAGTCTACAAAAGAAGCCTGAATTTTAGGGTTTTTTGATTCAGAGTATGCATTATTTACCCCTCTAGAAACGACAACGTCATTAATATTTAAATAAAGTCCAGAGTTTATAGCTCCCGCAGCAATTCCAGTATAATTATAACCAGAAGGAGAGCCTCCTATAGCGTCGAATGGCAAATTAGAATTGTCCAAAAGAGGAATTATATCTCTTACGCAATCCTTCAAAATGCTACAAACTGCATCTAATTTGAAAGCGCTGTCAGATAAAACTATAGTTCTAACATTGTATCTTGTATCGTCCATTCCGCCAAAAGCAAATGGCTCATTTCTAGAACCCATATTTTTTACAAATATAGCTGGATAAGTTTGAGCGTGTGGAGATAATCCTGTGGTCGGGTTAGTGATTTTCGGCCTTAGCTCTATCTTAGTTTCAAACAAAAGACTTTGCTCAGACATAGTAGTCAAATAAACGTTAAAATCTTTAACAGAGTATTGCGCGCTCTGCCTAGGAATAACTCCTGTTTGAGCTATAGATGACCTCGTATAATAATGACCTTGAGAGTGATTTATAGAATAGAGTTTAGGCCCTGTAACTCCGTCTGCTCCGTAATGAGTATCTCCCAGAGTAGTACCAAAGTACATACCGCTAGAAACAAATGCTCCAGTAATAGAGTGATCAGCAACTAACTGTTTGTGAGGCGCGCTGTAAATAAAAAAATTACTTGTTCCATCTTTTGCTAAATATTTAGGAGTAGTTTCGTATAGGTATCCACTATGATTTGTGTAGGCTTCACCTATTTTGCATACTTTATGATCTACATAAAGCAGCATACTACTCATAACTTTGTTATCTAATTGAACTTTCATTTTCTATAAATGTTCGATCTAAAATTTCTTATAATTTGACTAACGTATTTCATAGGAGAAAAGCTTCCATCATTTATCTTTTGTAGCGATCCTCCTGACTTTCCTCCCTTTTTAGCTTGTAAACCCTTTCTAGATCTACTACCTTCAAAATTTTTATACATGTAATAACTAAATGAAGACATTCCTTGCTCTATTGCATTGATCCAGCTACCAGATTCCCAAGGCATTCTAGCTGCCTCTGTATCTGCGATTTCTCCTTCATCCATATAGTTTATTCTATAATTTTTTACCACGTTTCTTCCACTTGCTTTACCTCTTGGTCCTCTTTTTAGTAAATAAGTTTGCCTTCTTATTAAATCAGCTATTTTAGCTATTGGTCTTGCTCCTGCGGGGAATCCTATAAAAGTAAATAAATTTCCATATCCACCCAAAGTACGACTAGAGTTACTTGCTCCAGAACCTCCTGCTATTTCTACAGATACAGGATGACTTTCGAATTCATTTATCATAATATTCTTTGCGTTCTGCAGTTTCATTTCTGCACGCTTATGCATCTCCTGTTCAAGCTTTTTAGAGTTTATAACTTTTCTAGAAATAGATTTAATATTCAAGGATCCAGCCATTACTTAGTCTCCTTTAAGTGATATACGTAATATTCATTTCCCAAGAATTTTTTAGGAGTTACTTCTGACTCTATATTAAAAGATTTATTATCTATATCTATTCTTTCGGTTTTCCCGCTTTCTATGAAATCTCTAGTTTCTGGTTTTACTTTAATTCTTACGAATCCATCGGGAAAGTATGAGTTAACGTTAGAATCATAGTCTTTACCCATTGAATCATTATACTTTACAACAGCGGAAAATTGTCCAGATACGGGTACATATGTATAATTTACTACATTGGCATCTGGATAATCATAGCCGTAAAGAAAACTATCATTAATTGTGGTAATTTGTTTAATCGGCTCTTTCCAAACAACTATATCTCTCTTAAAGGTATCAAAAATATCATTGAATATACCCGTAAGAGCCGCAGCTTCTCCGCTGTTTATTAAAGTAGCCATTAGTTAATTCTATTATACTCGTGATTATATTTTGTTTGTCCAAATCTACCTTGCTCAGTGTCGTCTCCCGCAACTTGTTGAGGAGAGGACTTGTCGCTCTTGTAAGCGGTTACTAATCTATGCAACTCAGCCTCTTCTGCGCGCTTAAGAGAAGTTAAAGCTACGGTTATTTGATTTTTATTAATTTTAGTAACGCTTTGTTCTCCGTCCGAAACAGAGATTATAGTTTCGGTTTCTACCACGCCAATATTTTTTCTTATTTTTAAATCATAAAAGTGGATGGTATACATTTTTTTTAAAACCACGGCTTCGTCAAGACCTATCTCTTTGCCGTCTCCATCTACTATTTCCAAAGTTGATTCTTTAACTTTATAAGAGGAGTTTATATAATTATTAAGTCCGCCCACGTTAGATCTAATCCAATAAGAAATTGCCGGTATAGTTAGGTCGCTCGGCTCTCCTAACTCTCTAAAAATTTGGTCTGCAAGGTCAACAATCTTCATATGCTTATATTTACACCATATCTAAGTCCCACATCCAATTGAGTTAATTAATTTTTGTTTTAATAATTTTAAACTCAGTGATGTTTATCTTTTTCTTATTTCTTAGCCTATTTTGATCTTTTATTAACCTATCTAGCCAAGATATTAGCTGCTCTTTTTTAATTGAGTAGCCTTTATTTATATAACTTTGTAATCTTTTTGATTTATTTTTAAAATTTATATTAGGATGATTACCTATGTAATGTATTTCTTTTTTTTCTATGTGGTCAAAATAATCTTCATGATGATAAAAATTACCAGCTTTATCCACGGCAGCGCAGCATACGGAATAGTCAAATCGAGAAATAGTTTGTTCTGGGCTATTGCCAAGATGAATTAAATCATAGAATTCTCCTTTAAATTTAAATTTTTCTCCCGACGGATAACTATTAACACTTTCTGCTCCCATAGAAATAAATTTTTTAGTGGCTGCTTTGAAAGATTCTTCATTAGGAAAAAATATATCTAAATCTGTTTTTTGTTCTCCCAAAAAGAAATTTGTTATTGCTCCACCAGCGATCCAACAATTTGAGGAAAATTCTTTTAGTATTGGAAACCCTAGTTTATTTAAATTTTCTGTATTGTTATTCATTACGTTTGTATTTACCGTCTACAACATATATACCATTTTCACAGTATACGTTATATGTCGGTGAAACAGTTCCTATATATACTGTATCAGTTGATAAGTCCACGTGCTTCTTTTTGCCTTTATAGTTTTTAGCAAGAATCATTTTGCCATCAATTAGAATTGGATGATCATCTGAAATATATAATTCATCTTCAATTATATAGTAACTATCTCTTGGGTGATCTTTTATTAATTCATTCACTTCTGTAAATCCGTATGGACTTTCAATTAAATCACCGATATTTAAATCTGAAACCTTTATTAAAGAGCCATTAATAAGTTTAACAAGCATATGAGGCAATAGACAATAACCTTCACCTTCACCACCTTCAGATTCACATACAATGAGCTCATCATTACAATCACTACAGGAAGAGAATCCAGAAACAGTTTGACTATCGGCTGTCCCAGTAGCGTTAAGAGCAGTTACTTTAGCGCAATTGTAACCATCATGAACCCACTCATTCACCGCGAGAGTTAGACCCGCCCCGCCGTTATTAAGATCATTCTCCCAAATTTCTGTTGAACTAGTTAAACTACAAGCGCAATCGTTACTCGAGTCAAATTGAGCTATTTGAACTTGAACTTTAGTTGTACTAGAAGAGGTATGTTTATCGTAAAATTTTGTCCAAGTACCAGATACTTTTTTATAGCCTTCGTCCGCTTCGGTCCAACTTCCGCCATTTTTTACATGACATTCAGTTGCATTTTGCCAACTACCGCCACCTTTTACATAATTTGGATTAGACATTTTGTATCACAGACTAAGTTTTAAACCATATGTCACCATTGCTTCCGCCGCTTGGACTACTAGATGATACTGTTATAGTAACCGTTCCTGCGGGGCCAGTAGGACCAGTACTACCATTAGAACCGTTGGGACCAGTAGGGCCAGTAGGACCAGTGGGTCCAGTGCTACCAGTACTACCAGTAGAACCTGCGGGACCAGTAGGTCCGGTACTACCAGTAGAACCTGCGGGACCAGCGGGACCAGCGGGACCAGCAGGGCCAGTGCTACCAGTAGAACCAGCGGGACCAGTAGGTCCGGTACTGCCAGTAGGACCAGCGGGACCAGTGGGTCCGGTGGGTCCGGCGGCACCCGGGTGTCCGGATAGTACGGAGGCAGTAGTATATTCAAATTCTTTAGTTGAACTATTAAAACGAACGTAGTTTCCCGTGGTGCTAACTGCTGTTGGATTATTTACAAACAATTCATCACCAACATAAACATCGCCATTTACTTTAAGTTTGTAATCAATAGTCGGAGAAGAATCCCCAGCAATACCCACTCCGACATTTCCTCCTCCACCGCATAAGCTTACATTACCAGCAGTATCTAAATTTACCCAAACGTTTCCATCAGCTTGAATTGTCTGATCTCTATTGGAGCTACCACCTGACCCTCCTTTACTAGCTTTCAAACCTATTTCTAAATCTCCAATATTCATTCCATTGCCCGCGTCCACCACAGTACCTTGAACTAAATCAGCACTACCAGCAAAAGAACTACTATTATTATATTGGAACTGAGTATTGGATCCTGCGGGGGTACCGGACCCTGCGGGACCAGTGGGTCCAGCAGGACCTGCGGGGCCTGCGGGTCCAGTACTACCAGTAGAACCTGCGGGACCAGTGGGTCCAGTGCTACCAGTAGAACCTGCGGGACCAGTGGGTCCAGTGCTACCAGTAGAGCCTGCGGGACCAGTGGGTCCAGTACTACCAGTAGAACCTGCGGGACCAGCAGGTCCAGCGGGACCAGCGGGGCCAGTAGAGCCAGCGGGGCCAGTAGGACCAGTGTTACCAGCATAAGAAGGATCTGTTCTTATTGTTATACTATCATTGGTGGAACTATCTATTCTTATGCCAGTACCGGCTGTTATATTAAAAATGTCTGTAGCGGAATCTGCTTGATGATGAGTTACAGTATCGTCATCAGTAGCAGTAATGGTTTCAAATAGATTCTGAGTCGATCCACTTCCCGCACCTGAAGGTCCAGTTGGTCCAGCAGGTCCAGCAGGTCCAGCGGGTCCAGTACTACCAGTAGAACCACCGGGACCAGTAGGACCAGCACCACCAGCGGGGCCAGTAGGACCAGTGGGCCCAGTGGAACCAGCAACGCCTTGAGGACCAGCAGCACCAGCGGGTCCATCAGGTCCAGTAGGTCCAGCAGGCCCAGCGCTACCAGCGGGACCATTACTACCAGCGGGACCAGTAGGTCCAGCAGCGCCATTAGAGCCAGCGGGACCAGTAGGTCCAGCAGCGCCATTAGAGCCAGAGGGACCAGTAGGTCCAGTGCTACCAGCAGAACCAGCAGCGCCAGCATCACCGGCTCTGACATATGAAACTAAAGTTTTATTTCCAGTCGAAAATATTTCACCAATTTTATCATCATCAGAACTAGAATAAACATAACTTACGGGAACGACATAATAAGAACCACTATCAGAAACAGTTCCATTAATATTAAAGTGTACAAATTTATCAGAATTGTCTTCTTTAAATACTCTAAAAGCACCTTTAATTGAATTAGTTGAATCGTCAAGACCAGAAATCCATTTCCCATGAAAATTACCATCTACACCAGTAGAGTGAATATATAGATTGCTAGGAGCATGTTCTCCCGTAAGTCCCGTCCAAGGCAAAGCAAGCTGCCCGCTAGTAGGATCAAAAGCCGCACCAGTTTGACTGTTAAATTTATATATTGTGCTATCTCCTCCAAAAGTAGTGGCACCTTGTAAAATTATCTTTTCTCCCGCGCCACTAACGCGTAAAAAATCTCCGTCAACTGCTCCAGAAGCGTCGATTTTTGAAGGTTTTGTTCTTTTTAATTTATTATCAGCCATTTTCTATTCCTTAATTATTACACCTTATTCTTACCTGATACCGCCCAGCGGTTTACCAAATGGGTTGCCACGTTGTTGACTAAGACTACTTTCTCCGTCATCTTCTCCAAAATATTGATAATTCCAGTTTCCAAATTCATCATTAGCAGTAATATTAGTTACATACTCTGGAACTTCTACAGCCCCCGCGTGATTCTTCCATGTATATTTAAATCCCTCCTCATTTGTATCAACACTACCGTTAGAACAGGGGGCAGCACTGTTCACACTTCTTGGAAGACTTTGCCAACCCCCTTGAATTGTTCTAACAGCAGGTCGACCCGCAGTTCCATCTCGATCGCAAGGAATTTTTACTGGCTCACGATTTACAAAAAGATAACCAGCCGCAAAAGAATTCCATCCTTGTGCCGAATTATGCGTTTCAGGCGTCTCATACCATAAATCATCTCCCGGATGAACAACAAACATTAAATCTTTATCTCTAGATAGGGGTAGACCATTGCTGACGTTAGGCATAACAGTCGTCGCGTGTTCTTCCCCTTCTCTACTTCCATATTTTATTAAAATTTCTGCGTCTCTTATGCGATCTTTCGTTATATCCTGAACAACAACTTGACCCGCAGTACCGGCGTCAGCGTTATACCAATCCCAATCTACTTCAACACCCATGAACGTGTGGTCTTGCTCGCCATCATAAATTGAGTTGTTACGATGATCATTCCCTCC
>VTLG01004436.1_pt1 | contig 21379 bp, 27 predicted proteins | sample 4694571 | NCBI WGS metagenome assembly VTLG01 (sample SAMN12604809, study PRJNA352737) | marine metagenome | biome: ENVO:00000447; feature: ENVO:00000209|ENVO:00000569|ENVO:01000036; material: ENVO:00002151; isolation source: viral sequences binned using virsorter ... | reverse complement strand
AAAGTTGTGGTAGAAAAGAAAAATGATTCATATCTATTGGAAAGGCTAGTGCAAAAAATAGAAGAACATGATCCAATAAATGTAATGGTGGTAGACAATCTTGCTGACATCTTTATGGAAGAAGATATGGATGAAATACAGGCAGCAGAAGATACAATGTCAATAGTCTCAAAGTACATTGAGGCCTTGGAAACAGATGTTGATAAAGAAAAACTTGACTTTTTGATGAAAGACTTGTATAATGAATCATTACAAACTGAATTTACCTTGGAGTAATAATGGCAGACTATAATAGAGATCAAATGTTGAGAGATGAAAGAGACGCACACACTAATCCTAATAAAGATGAAGAACCTTGGGTGTCTGTTCCAGTTGAGATGGAAGATGATACATTTTTAAAAATTGCTAGAAAAGCACATGAGAGAGATATTACCTTTAATAAAATGGTGAATATTATTATTACAGATCATTTAGATTATGTACTTAAAAAAAGAAATGAAAAATTTGAACCAAAACCACAATTACTGAATGAGGATTATTGATACATTTTAAAAAAATTAAATGGACAAATTTTTTATCAACAGGAAATAATCCAGTTGAAGTATTTTTAGATAGATCTCCAACAACATTAATTATAGGTGAGAATGGTGCGGGTAAATCAACTATACTTGATGCGCTATGTTTTGCTTTGTTTGGAAAGCCATTTAGAAACATAAACAAACCCCAACTTATTAATACAATAAATGAAAAGGGAGCGTTAGTTGAGATTGAATTTTCTATTGGTAATAATTTTTATGAGGTATCTAGAGGAATCAAACCTAACATATTTGAAATTAAGTGTAATCAGAAATTACTTAATCAAGATTCTCATTCAAGAGACTATCAAGAATTTCTAGAAAAAACAATATTACAATTTAATTACAAATCATTTACACAAGTTGTTATATTGGGCAGTTCTACATTTGTTCCTTTTATGCAATTAAAAGACAAAGATAGAAGAACTATTATTGAAGATCTATTGGACATACAGATATTCAGCAAAATGAATACTATCTTAAAAGATAGAGTAAGTGAAAATAAAAACAATATAGATGATCTTGATTTTGATAAACAAAAAGTTGAACATTCAATTGAAGTACAAAATAATTACATTGATTCCTTGAAACAAGATAATCAAAAATTAGTTAAAGATAATGAGCAAAAAATAAAAGAGTCAGAAGATCAAATTCAAGAGTATGTAAACTTAAATGATAAACACCAAGAAGAAGTACAATTTACACTTAGTCGCATGGGTGATGTACAAAAAATAGAAAGTAGAAAAAAGAAGTTAGATAAATTAAAAGATAAAGTACAAGATAGTATAAAATCAAAAGAACATGAGATTCATTTTTATGAAGAAAATTCAGACTGTCCAACTTGTAAACAAGCAATAGATGAAGTTTTTAGAGAAGAACAAATTAAAGATAAACAGTCTAGGGTAAAAGAACAAACATCTGGTTTAGAAGAATTGTGGAAAGAGATTTCAGATACAGAACAATCTTTAAATGATATAGCTGAACATCAAAGTCAAATTAATGACATTCAATTAGAAATAAATAAAAATCTGCAATCAGTATCAGCATTACAAAAATATATAGAAAAAATCAAAACAGAATTGTCAGAACTTTCTGAAATTGGTAAGATAGATGAAGAAAATGAACAGTTAGAAGTTTACAGAGATAAACTCGCAAGATTGGAATCACTACTTAAAGATGAATATAAAACAAAGGAGATACATAATGTTGCGAGTTCAATATTAAAAGATAGTGGAATCAAATCTCGTATTATAAAAACTTATCTCCCTATTATAAATAAATGTATTCAAAGAAATCTTTCTGCATTAGATTTTTATGTTTCATTTGAATTAGATGAAAATTTTAATGAGACAATAAAATCTAGGTATAGAGATGACTTTAGTTACTCATCTTTTAGTGAAGGTGAAAAGATGAGAATAGATTTAGCATTACTTTTCTCTTGGAGACAAGTAGCTAAAATTAAAAATAGTATGAATACAAATCTTCTGATACTTGATGAAGTATTTGATTCATCATTAGACAGTAATGGAACTGAAGAATTTTTAAAGTTGATAAATTCTTTAGATAAAAATATTAATACTTTTGTAATAAGTCATAAAGGTGAAGTCTTATATGATAAATTTAGAAGTGTTATTAAATTTGAAAAGAAAAATTATTTTAGCCAAATAGTACATCATGAGCGTCCTACCACTAGTTGAAGAAACAGATCCTATATTATTAACTGAACCAGATCCTTTTAATTGGGATGATCCACAAATTGATCCAGAGGAATTAGAAAAAAATCTAATTGAAAGTATGATAGAACATAATGGTGTTGGTCTTTCTGCAAATCAAGTGGGATTACCATATACAGTATTTGCTATGTATTGGGACAATAAACCTATAGTAGTTTTTAATCCATACATTGTTGAATATAGTGATGAGACAACATATATTAAGGAAGGTTGCTTGTCATATCCAGGATTAATTATAGCAATACAAAGAGCAGAATCTGTAAAAGTTGAATTTGATGTTAAAGATAGTTCATCAAAAGGTGCAGTATTCAATGGATTATCATCAAAAATATTTCAACATGAAATGGATCACATGCAAGGCAGAGAATTTTTTAGTGATGTTTCTGAATTTAAATTGAGACAAGCATTAAAAAAACGTAAGTACAATATAAAAAAGATGAGGAAAAATGCCAATATCTAAAATAGAAAAAAGACAATTTCACAAGAAGCAAAGAATCCCTAAACAACAACTCAATGCTATTGTAAGAAATGGATCTATGGAAGATCTTGAAGATTTTGAAGATGGTATGTTTGATTCTTATGATCAAAATTCAAATAACTATACAACAATGAGGTCAAATGAAATCAGAGAACAAGAGAGTTATTAAATTAGAATTTGAAATAGAAAATTCTTGGAATTGGATAGCACAAGACAAAGATGGTTCAATATCAATTTTTGAAAATGAACCAAACTTAGTTGATGATATGTGGGATTCAGATGGTCCATATAAAGTTTTATGTCTTGAAAATACAAATGTTATTTTAGAAAGTGAGTGGAAAAACTCTTTGAAGTTAATTGATAATTTTTAGAGATTTATAATTTTATAAATAAAAAGAAATCTCGAAAGGAACTTTATGACATCTTTGATTGATCCTAGTGATTTTACAAAAGTTACAACCCGTCTCAGAAAATTTTTTCTTTCCAGAAATTTTGTAGAAGTTCACACACAAAATAGATTATCTATTCTTGCCGCTTGTGAAGATCCAACTACAGTTGCGACATACGAATATAATGGTGAAATTTGGCCACTACCTCAAACAGGACAAATGTGGCTAGAGTATGAATTACTTACAAGACCAGAAATTGCTGGTTGTTTTTGTGTAAGTACTAGTTATAGACAAGAACCAAATCCAATACCTGGTAGGCATGAAATTATATTTCCAATGTTTGAATTTGAAATGCCTGGTACATTTGACGATTTAATTAAGATGGAAGATGAGTTACTCGTTCATTTAGGATTTAAATGCGATCATGGAAGGGCACGATATACGGACCACTTCCCTGGTGGTAATTATTTATCGATGTGCGGTAAGTATACAGCATCTGACAACTTACTTACCGCTAAACATGAGTCAGATATGTATAATGAATACGGAGACGTATTTTTCCTCACACACTTCCCTTACACAACCTCACCATTCTGGAATATGAAAAAAGATCCTACACCTTTATCTACTGGTGGAATGGCCGCATTAAAATGTGATGTTATTATTGGTGGGCAAGAAACAATTGGTTCTGCAGAAAGAGCTGATGATGTGGATATGATGAGAGAACAATTTCATACAATATCTGACGGCGGTTATGCAAAACTACTTTATGAATTATTTGGTGAAGAAAGAGTATTAAAAGAATTAGATGAATTTTTGGAACATGATTTTGTACCAAGGTTTGGCGGTGGAATTGGTGTTACAAGAATGATAGATGGAATGAAGAAAGCAAATTTATTATGACACAACAAGACTTCTATGAAAAGCATGGTTTTAATAGTTGTTTTGAATGTGATGAAATTTTTACAGATGTTGAAGAATTAAAAGAACATGAGTCTAAACATCTGGAAGAAGAAACTTGGTCGAAGTAGCTTTACTGATTCTCAATGTTTATGTTGCTTTTTTGATATTGACTAGTTAGCTCTGCGGTGGCGAAAATGGTAAACGCATTCTGTTGTTTGCAGTCATAATCTGAAGGTTCGACTCCTTCCCGCAGAGCTAACTAGTACAAAAAACTTGACTTCTCTAAATATTTATGATATCCTGGTGTTATGGAAATGAGAGATATCATTAAAGTATTGAAATTATTGAGGTTTTCAAAAAACTTGACTTCTCCCCCCACCTGTGGTATACTATACCTGTAAAATGATTGATAAACCCATTGAGGATTCCTATGTCTGATTTGAGAGAAACCAAATCCCTAGTCGCCAAACTCATGGCGGAAGAAAATCTTGATGTTCAACATGGTAAATATGACACAGCCATGTTTGATCTCAAGAACCGCAAACTCCTACTCCCTGTATATAAATGGATGAATGGTCCTGTATATGACCTGATGTGTTCTCATGAAGTTGGACACGCCAGATATACACCTGAAGATGGTTGGCACCAGACTCCTTCTGATAGGGGTCCAGGTTACAAATCATTTGTTAATGTAGTTGAGGACGCCAGAATTGAAAAGAAGATCAAGAGAAAGTTTCCTGGTGCGGGTAAGCAAATGGTTGAGGGTTATGACAAACTTCTCAAAGAAGATTTTTTTGGTGTCAGAGGAATGGATCTAAATGAATTGAAATTGATTGACAGAATCAATCTTTATACAAAATGTGGAACTGCCCTTGACATTGAATTTTCTGACGAAGAACGTGAATATGTTGAGATGGTTGAAAGAACTGAAACATTTGCTGAGGTTCTTGATGTTGTTGAAAAACTTTGGAACTATTCAAAAGATCATGAATCTGACACTGATCAACATGAAGATTTTGAAGATTCATTTAATAATCAATATGGTGATGAAAGCAATGATCCTTCTGAAAGATTAGAAGGTAATGATGATTCAATGGAAATGAATTCTGATGACGATGGTGAGTCTTCTGAAAGTAATAATCCTTCATGTGAAGGTGAAGAAGAAAATGAATCAGATAAAACACAAGACGGGCCTGGTCAAAAAAATGATGGTGAATCATCTGAAAATAATTCTTCATCAAATAATGTCCAAGATGAATCTGAAGAAGAAAAAAGTGAAGGTAAAGATTCTGAACAAATTCAAACTGGACCTAAAGGTGGATTTGGTACACCTGATCGTGGTATAACTGATGCAAGCAAAGTTGAACCTTTTTCATATACTGATCAAGAATGGGAAAGTAATCAAGGTGATTTACTTGCGGAGTCTGCAAATTCTCCTGACTATCTTTATTTGAATGAACCTGATTTTAATCTTAATCAATATATTGTTGATTATAAAGAAATGATTACACATATTGAAGAACAGACTCAAGTTGATCATGGTGTATATAATGCAAAAGATTCAGATGGTTGGGGTGCTTCTGGTGAAGCATCCAGACTATTGAATGATCTATGGAAAAATTTTAGAACTAAGCATTCTAAAGTTATCAACTATCTCGCTAAAGAATTTGAAATGAAAAAAGCGGCAGGACAACATGCCCGTGCAATGACAGCAAAAACTGGAATCATTGATTCTGGAAATCTTTTCAAGTATCGCTATAGTGAAGATATTTTCAAAAAAATGACTGTTCTTCCAGATGGTAAAAATCATGGACTTTTACTTTTCATTGATTGGTCTGGATCAATGTCTAATTGTATTTCTGAAACTGTAGAACAATGTTTAGTTCTTGCTGCATTTTGTGAAAAAGTTCAAATCTCATTTGAGGTTTATATGTTTTCAGATGCTTATGGTCGACGAAACAGACAACATACAAACATTAATTATAGAGAAGATTATAATTCTGAAAAATATATTAAAGAAAGAATTACAAATCCAAAGAAGGGTGATATTTTTCCTGGTGATTTTCATCTCTTAAATATTCTTTCAAGTAGAATGAATAAAAGAGAATTTCAGAAAGGTGCAAAATATTTTCTTGGACTTGGAAATTCAATTGGAAATAGATATGGATGGGGTGCATTTGGTCCACAATTAAAATGTCCACATTCTTTTGGTCTCGGTGGTACTCCACTTGATGATTCAATTATTCTTACTCCATCAATTGTTTATGAGTTTAAAAAATCAACTGGTGCAGAAATTGTTAATGCGGTTTATCTTACTGATGGTGAATCAAGAAGTTCACACGCAATGATTGATTTTGGTGATAAATGGGTTGATACTGGTGATGATTATAGAGATTCAAGAATAAATCAGAACTATGGAAATTATTATGTGAATGGGTATCATCCTATTGCTGCTAGAAGAAGATACAGTTATGGTGGGAATCACAGAGCATTTATCAAATGTAGAAATGGAAAAACTTTTGATCTTGGTGCTTCACAAACTGAAGATCTTCTGAAATATGTCAAAGCATCAACTGGTATAAATGTCCTTGGAATTTTCTTGGCACCTCGCAGATGGTGGAAACAACGTGGATTCTGGGATTTTGATAACAATGATTGGCAGAAATATTCTGAATCATTCAAGAAAGGTTCTGTTGGAGTTGAAAATGCACATGGATATGATGAAAGATATTTCATCAATATTGATAAGATGCGCGGACTTGAAGATACTAACCTAGACGGACTTGCTGAAGATGCGACCAAGGGTCAAATCAAGACCGCCTTCAAGAAGATGGTCGGCAACAGACTTTCCAACCGAGTCATTCTCAATTCAATGATTGACAAGATTGCGGCATAAAAAACTTGACATTGACGTTTCCCTGTGGTATCCTGTATATACAATGATTGATCAACCTTCATCCAATGAAATATGATGACTAAATTCAAAGACTATCAAATTGATTTTTTCAACAAAGCTCAAGAGCGATTTGGTCGCTCTATTATCTCAAAAACAGAAGCCTTGGAGTTGGCAAGTGAAATGGGTCGCAAGACTGCGACTTGGTTTGTCAATCCAAAGTTTCGTGTTGCTAGGAATCAATTCCAGATTCCTGCATTTGATGGACCACAAATGGTTGCTCAAGTTGTACCTATTAAACCTGAAATTAAAGTTGATGAACCTATGGTGAAACCAGTTCATGTAGATACAACCCCTGTGTATGTTCCTTCAAAAGATCCAAACTATGTCAAGTTTGGTTTCTATAAAAACCTTGCTAGAATTGTCAAGTCTGGACAATTTTATCCTGTGTGGATTCAAGGTCTTTCTGGTAATGGTAAAACCATGATGGTTGAGCAAGTTGCTGCAGAACTGAAAAGAGAACTTTTCAGAATTAATATTACTGCTGAAACTGATGAAGATGATCTGTTAGGTCATTATACTTTAGTTGATGGTCAAACCATTTGGGAAGATGGTCCAGTTGTAAAAGCTATGGAGCGTGGTGCACTTCTTCTCTTAGATGAGATTGATTATGCAACTATGAAAATTGCTTGTTTACAACCTGTACTTGAAGGTAAAGGTGTTTACTTGAAAAAAGTAAATCGTTGGGTTGAACCTAGTCATGGTTTTAATGTTGTAGCAACTGCTAATACTAAAGGTAAAGGTAGTGAAGATGGTAGATTCATTGGTACAAATATTATGAATGAAGCTTTCCTTGAAAGATTTCCAATTACCATTGAACAAGAATATCCTTCTGTTGCGGTTGAAAAAAATATTGTTACAAAGCTCCTGGATTCTCTTGGATGTCCAGATCCAGACTTTGCAGCAAAACTTGTTTCATGGTCTGATATTATTCGCAAAACTTTTTATGATGGTGGCGTGGATGAGATTATTGCTACAAGACGCTTGTCTCATATTTGTAAAGCGTATTCTATCTTTGGTGATAGACTTCAAGCAATTGAATTGTGTATTAATAGGTTTGATGAAGAAACTAAAACTTCATTCAAAGATCTGTATACTAAAGTTGATGCAGATGTGAATGACAAACCTGAAGAAGTGAAACAAGAAGAACCTGAATTAACAGAAGATTCTGATCTCACTCCATTCTAATAAATAAAGTGATGGGTATTTTCCCATCACTTTTTTAATGCTCTCGTGAAGGTAAGCCTATGGAAATAAAAATTGAAGTTGAAAAACTTAGAGAGAAAACAGTATTTGTTGCTTCTCCAATGTATGGTGGAATGTGCTCTGGAATGTACACACGTTCTGCCATTGATCTTGCTACACTTGGTAGTAGATATCAAATGAATATTAAATTCTTTTATCTGTTTAATGAGTCTCTTATTACTAGAGCAAGAAATTATCTTGTTGATGAATTTTTAAGAGCAACAGATTATGATTATCTAATGTTTATAGATTCAGATATAACATTTAACCCTGAAGATGTTATATCTCTCGCTGCACTATGTGATCCAGAAAAACACCCTATTATCGGTGGTCCTTATCCTAAGAAAACTATTGCTTGGGAAAAAGTTAGAAATGCAGTTGATGCAGGATTAGGAGATGAAAACCCACAATCACTCGAAAGATTTACAGGAGATTTTGTATTTAATCCTGTATATACAAATAAAGGATCAATTTCTTTAAGTGAACCAGTCGAAGTTCTTGAGACAGGCACTGGATTTATGATGATTCATAGATCTGTTTTTGAAAAATTTAAAGAGACATATCCAAAATATACATATAAACCAGATCATAATAGGACAGAACACTTTAAAGGTGATAGATACATTCATGCATATTTTGATACTATTATAGACAATGATATTTGGATGGGTGAAGGTGTTTCTAATAAAACAGATAGATATCTTTCTGAAGACTATATGTTTTGTCAAATGGTTAGAAAAATGGGATTAAGTGTCTGGTTTTGTCCTTGGATGAAAGTTCAGCATGTTGGTCATTATGTTTTTTCTGGTAATATGACAGACCTTGGAAAGTTGCAATATGCAGCACATGGTATGGATAATAATACAAGACCCCATTTAGAACAAAGAAGAAAAAAATTAGGAAAAAATAAATCAAGAATAAAAAATAAAACAAGATTGAAAAAATCATGAAATATAAAGAAAAAGAAATTCTTGAAAAATTAAATGAATATATTATGTCAACTTATTCTGCACATTATGTAAGTGAAAAAAATGCAGAAGATTTTCAAATACAAGATTTGTTTTCACATATAGGAATAGCGGAAGAATTTTGTCGCGGAGCGGCATTAAAATATCTTGTTAGATTTGGAAAAAAAGAAGGTAAGAATAAAAAGGATCTTTTAAAGACATTACATTATGTAGTATTAATGTATTACTATGCATTTATGCAACAAGAAGAAAAAAACTTGACAAATGATGAATTCAATGATAGAATATTATCTAATGATTAATAATTTAAATAGGATGCAATATGGAATTATCTAAAGAAACACAAGACATTCTCAAAAACTTTTCAGAGATCAATCAGTCTTTGGCTTTTAAAGAAGGAAAGGTGTTGAAAACAGTATCACCTCAAAAAAATATTTTAGCAAGAGCTGAAGTAACTGAACATTTTCCACAAGACTTTGCAGTTTATGAACTCAATAAATTTCTTGGAACATTGTCTATGTTTAATAAACCAACATTTGAGTTTAATGGAAATCATGTAAAAATGATTGAAGGTAAGAAAAGAGTAAAATACATTTATGCTGATCCAAGTATGTTTGTTGCTCCACCAGAAAAAGATATTGAATTTCCAGATCCAGAAATTGAATTTAATTTGACACAAGCCGATCTTGATTCTTTGTTGAGAGCATCAGCAGTTCTTCATCTTCCAGAAATTGGAGTTGTAGGTAATGGTTCCAAAATGGAATTGACTGTGATGGACGTTAATAATTCATCTACTGATGAAGTTGGGATTGAAGTTGGAGATACAGATAAAAATTTTCAAGTTGTTTTTAAACATGAAAATTTAAAATTAATGAGAGATGATTATGATGTAAAAATTTCATCAAGAGGAATTGCACATTTTAAATCTGTTGGTATTGGTGTAGAATATTGGATAGCTACAGAATCATCTTCAAAATTCTAATATGGGTTTTTACAAACCTCAAGAAGAAAGGATTATAAAATTGCCTATGTGGGTAGTAGCATTTAAAAGAAAAGGTAGGAATATGATTCTCACCAAAAGATGTGAATCAAGAAAAGAAGCAAACGCTGAAAAAAAAATTATTGAAGAAACTGATAACCTAGAATTTATTGAAATTAAACAACAGAAAGTAGCAAAACCTAAAAAGAAAAAATGAACAAAGACATCCTTTGGGTAGAAAAGTATAGACCACAAACAATTCAAGATTGTATTCTTCCAAATACTATTAAAGATTCTCTACAAGAATTTGTAGACAAAAATCATGTTCCAAATCTCTTACTTTCTGGCGGAGCAGGTATTGGTAAGACTACATCTGCGGTTGCACTTTGTAAAGAAACCAATTCAGATTACATCATTATAAATGGTTCTGAAGAATCTGGTATTGATCTTTTGAGATCTAAATTAGATCAATATTGTTCATCTGTTTCTATGACAGGTGGTAGAAAAGTTGTTATCATAGATGAGGCTGATTACTTAAATCCCTCATCCACACAACCTGCTATGCGTGGTTTTATTGAAAGATTTTCTTCCAATTGTTCTTTTATCTTTACTTGTAATTTTAAAAATAGAATCATTGATCCAATTCATTCTAGATGTGCGGTTGTTGATTATAAAATTGCTAAGAAAGATTCTCCAACAATCGCTTCTTCTTTCTTCAAAAGAATATGTACTATACTTGAAGAAGAAGGAGTGAAATACAATCAACAAGTTCTTGTTGAACTAGTCAATAAATATTTTCCAGACTTTAGAAGATGTTTGAATGAACTTCAAAGATATAGTGTTTCTGGTGAAATTGATTCTGGTATCCTTGCGAATATTTCTGATCAATCTATTGAAGATTTGATGAGTCTTCTTAAAGATAAAAAATTCAATGATATGAGAAAGTGGGTCGCTGAAAATCTTGACAATGATCCAACAAAGATTTTTAAAAAATTATATGAAGCGCTAAATACTAGAGTTGTTGAAGAAAGTTTACCCGCAATTATTATAACACTTGCTGATTATCAATATAAATCTGCTTTTGTTGCGGATCAAGAACTTAACATGGTTGCATGTTTAACAGAGGTCATGGCTGATGCTAGCTTTAAGTAAAGAAGAAACAATAAGTATCTATGATGATTATGTTGGTTTTTATGATGAATTTGCTGACATAGAAGCTTACTATAGATATAAGAAGCGTAAGAGAATGGAAGAACTACCAAGTTCTCTTTCGCTATTTGGGTTAGGTCCAGAGGGCGACTTATTTGACAACCCAGACCTAGCTCCTGAAGATATGGAGTTTGAAATTGTCCATACTTCAGATAAACCTGCCGAGGGAAAAATGTTGACAAAAGATTATACAACACTTTTGGAATTGACAGCATCATTCAACGCAGATAATTCCCCCGGCAGGTCTTCTCGCTTTGGTATTAAAGAAAAGACAACTAATAAGTATGTTGGTTTTATTAAGTTGGGTTCTCCTGTAATTAATATTAAACCAAGAAATCTATTTTTCAATGTCAAACAAACACCATTGAAACTTGCCAATAAGCATTTTGTAAATGGATTTAATATTGTCCCTTCACAACCATTTGGTTTTAATTGTCTTGGTGGAAAACTGATTGCTCTTATTTGTGTTTGTCATGAATTGAGAGAGTTTGTAAACAATAAGTATGATGAAATGGAAGCATTGTTTTTTGAAACTACTTCATTATATGGGTCTATAAAAGGAACAAGTCAATATGATGGTTTAAAACCCTATATCAGATATAAAGGTGACACTGACAGCAAATTGCTTTTAAATCTATCAGATGAGATTTATAAAAAGATTCGTTTAAATCTTGAAGAAAGAAATGGTGGTCCACTTGTTCCAGATGATCAAGAGATACCTACAAGCAGAAAATTTAGAACACAAGCAAAGATTCTTTCTATTCTCAAAGAAAATTTAAAAACTCATGATATGCAAAAGTATAATACATTAATGGGAATCATAAAAGAAAAGATGGCTATCACTACACAGAAAAGATACTATGTTTCTGATTATGGTTTTGCTAATACAAAGGAATATATTTTTGGTGAGACTGATAGACTAGAAAAGAAATCAAACTTTGATAATTATTATTTTGATAACATTGTTAAGTGGTGGAAAAACAAAGCACAAAGAAGATGGGAGTCTGTCAGAGCAGATGGTAGATTGAGGAAAGATCTAGAATTTTGGAGTGTAGATAATATTGATAAAATTGATATAATAAGATGAGTCTTTTTTATGATGTAGAAGTTAAAAAGAATTGTTATCAAGTTTTAGTAGTTCCAAATATAACCTACCAAAAAGATATTGACAAAGATTCTTTTGTAAAATTTTTTTCTGATATAGTAAGAGAAATTGGTAAAATAAGAGATGATCTTATTTGGCATGTACCATTGACTTCTTATTCTAGTTTATTGAATCTTCCTAATGTGAAACAATATCAACTTGAATTACCAACATATCCAAATTCAATGCGTGGTCATTTTGACTATAATGCGTGGTCTAGAATTGTAAATTGGAAACATAAAGATTTTGATTTTGTATATTCTCATTTACCAGAATGGACAGTTAATATTTCAAACTTCTTAGCAAATGCTACTCACTTTGGTAAGATTCCAATTGTTGGATATTGTCATTGGACTGAAACAAAAGAATTTGCTAAGTATGCAAAAACTTACTTTCCATATAATATGATGGGAACTTTAGAAATGCTTTCTTGTGGATTAAATACTGATACACAAATAGGTAATATATTAGATGAAGCAAAAAAATATTTTAATGTAGAAACCCTAACTAAATTACAAAACATTATGAACGCTCAATATATTGGTGTTAATGAATCAGACATTTCTGATGATATATGTAGAGAACCAGAAAAGGTAATTGTATTTAATCATAGACCACAAGCATATAGAAACTATCCAATGTTTCTAAGTGCGATTAGAAAACTTAGAGAAAAGAGACAAGACTTTACAGTTTGGTGTTCATTGGCAGATAAGAAAGATGAAGATTATTTTGATATAGAAGGAGTAGATTCTAAACAAGAATATTATGAAAAATTACATAGATGTTCTTTTGGTGTTTTGTGTGGAAACCGTTGGGCAATTTCTGCACAAGATGGTATGATTCAAGGTCTACCATATTTGTATCAGAGTAGTGATGAGAATAGAGAATTGTTTAGTGAATTGGGTGCTGAATGTGGTAAATTTTATAATGAAGATCAATTAGTAAATTTGATGGATCGTTACTTGACAGATGTTGACTATAGAAATCAATATGCAGAAGAAACATTATATCATGTAAAGCACAACATGGCTTGGTCTAATAGAATAAGATTACATAATACTATGATAGACAAAGCAATACATAATTTGACATCAGTTACAGAAAGAAGTCAATCAGTCAAAAAAATCTTGACATTCATAGATAGACATGGTAAAGTAACTAAGAATGAAATTATGAAGTTTATAGGTTGGGGAGTTGGTATTGATTTTTCACCTTATAGACAATATCTTAGAAATCACCCATCAGTTGAATTAGAATGGGATGGACAAATGGAATACTATGTCGCCGTTTGATTTTATAAATGATATAAACTTTGGGAAGAAAAATCTTCTCAAGGATGATGATAAAGGTATTCTTGAAAAAGAATATAATTCATTTATTATCAATAGAGGTTTGAGTTACTTTTCAGATACAGTTCTCTATGCCAATGAAATGAATTTGAGACATGAACTGGATAAAAGAATGCAGAATGATTATCTGTTACATTCTATTCGATCAAAGAAAAGATTTTCTAAATGGGTAAAAAATAAAAAAGAAGAAAGGGTAGATTTAATAAAACAATACTTCAACTATTCAAATCAAAAAGCAAGAGAGGTATTGGATATTATAACTGATGAAGAATATAATCAAATAAAACAAGCATTTGAAACAGGAGGTACTTCCAAGAATAGATAATTTATAAATATTTAAAATATATTTATGAATGGAGGTATCATGTTTAATATTGTAGATGACCTAATCGAAGTTGAGTTGAAAAATTCTGATGATTTTTTAAAAGTCAAAGAAACACTTACCAGAATTGGAATCCCTTCGAAAAGAGAAAAAGTTTTATATCAGTCTTGTCATATCCTACACAAGCAGGGTAAATATTATATTGTTCATTTTAAAGAATTATTTGCACTTGATGGTAAACCTTCAAACTTTTCTGAAAATGACAAAGCAAGAAGAAATACTATAGTTGGTTTATTATCTGATTGGGGATTATTAAATATTGTTCAAGAACAAAATATAGAAGATAAAGTTCCTCTTAATCAATTAAAAATTCTTTCGTTTAAAGAAAAAGAAGAATGGACGTTAATGCCAAAATATAATATTGGAAATAAAAAAAGGAGTGATGATGGCGCAACCGAGTCTGAGGTATAATAAACAAAATGAAAATGTAGCTGATCCAACCTTTGCTACAAGGGGGTCAGCTTGTTTTGATATGTTTTCATATTTTCAAAATGAACATATATCATTATGGTTAGATGATCCTGATGCAAAACAAGCAAGGCAAACTAAGATTGATAGGAATGGAAACTATTATGTACTAATATATCCTCAAGAAAGAATGTTAATACCTACTGGCATTACTTTTGATATTCCCAAAGATCATTCTGTCAGAATCCATGTTAGATCAAGTGTTGCATTGAAGCAAGGATTATTATTAGGAAATGGAGAAGGTGTAATTGATAGTGATTATGTTGACCCTTGTTATATCATCCTTTATAATTCATCAAATACTGCTAGACAAATTTTCAACAATACAAGATATGCTCAAGGTGAATTAGTAAAAAATTATAAATACTCACTATCAGAATCACAATTTGCACCTGAACAAAAAACAGATAGAGATGGTGGATTCGGATCTACAGGAGCACAAGCAGTAAAATCTGGTCCATCTACTGGTACTCAAGGTATGGCAATATAAAACTTGACATTTGATATAAATAGAGATATAATATGGTTAAATATAAATTAGTGGTAGAAGCTGGCACTTATGCAGCAGATTCACTCATTGAACTATATTGGATAGTTTTTAAACATCGAATCCATCATTTTATGAAAGGTGAAGGATTTCGTGACTGAAGATGCCGATGGTCGGGTCTTCATTTTTTATAACACTCGCTTAATAAAGGAGTATTATGGTTACATCACGCACTATTAGTCCGTTTCACATCCCAAAAGAATTTTACAACGTCACAGTCGGGTTTGACCGAATGTTTGATGCATTGTCTCGTGATTGGGGTGCGGTTCAAAATTCAATGAATACAAACTTTCCACCTTACAATCTTCGCAAGGATGGTGATAATGTATATGTCATTGAGTTGGCAGTTGCGGGATTCTCAAAAGATGATATTAGAGTTCATCTTGAAGACGGTGTTCTTACTGTAGAATCAAAAGATTCTAAAGATGATAATGACAAAGAATATGTTCATCAAGGAATTGCGAAAAGATCTTTTAAAAAGTCTTGGACTCTCTCTGATGATATTGAAGTTAAACATGCTGATTTAATAGATGGTATGTTGACAATTGAATTGGAAAAGATTTTTCCAGAAGGTAAAGAACCACGTGAAATACCAATCGGGGCTTTCAAAAAATAATTATACTGTAGAACCTATAGAAACAAAAGCAGCGCTTAATATAGTAATTGAAAATCATTACTTACATCGTGCTGCTCCATGTTCTAAGGCTTATGGTATATTTGAAAAGGGCGGGTTCTTTGGAGGCACTTTGAAAGGTGTAGTTTGTTATGGTGTTCCCGCCTATAATCCTATACTTAAATCCATATGTGGTGAAGAAGAAGCAGATAATGTATATGAACTTACTAGACTATGGATTGATGATTCTGTTCCAAAAAATGGTGAGTCTTTTCTCATAGGCAATTCACTTAAAAAATTAGACAAGGAAATTATTATATCATATGCAGATTCAACAATGAATCATTTGGGTATTGTTTATCAATGTACTAATTGGCATTACATTGGTAAAACAAAATCTATTAAAGATGTAAGGATAAAGGGATTAGATTTACATCCCGCGAGTATTACAGATAAATATAGAGGAATGAAGAATAGGATAGAAAAATTAAAGAATGATTATGGTGAAGAAAATATTTATTATGAAGATAGATCTGAAAAATATCGTTATGTCTTTTTCAATGCTAATAAAAAGAGAAAGAAAGAACTTCTTAAAAAATTAACATTTACTATAGAGGAATATCCAAAATGAGATTGAGTAAAAATTTTCACTTGAATGAGTTTATTAAAAGTGCAACTGCTGAAAGGAGAGGACTATCAAATCAGCCTGCAACATCAGAACATCTTGTAAATTTAGCAGTATTATGTCACCATGTCTTACAACCTATACGTGATACTCATGGTGTCATTACAATCAACTCTGGCTATAGATCACCAGAGTTAAACAAAGCGGTTGGTGGTAGTGAAAAGAGTCAGCATTGTCATGGGGAAGCGGCCGACTTTGAAAGTTTTTCAATCGCAAATCCAGATCTTGCAAAATGGATACGTGATAATCTTGAGTTCGATCAATTGATACTTGAGTTTTATGATGGTAAAGACCCGAATTCAGGATGGATTCACTGTTCATACAAAAGAGATGGATCTAATAGAAACAAATGTATGACAGCACTAAAGAGAGATGGGAAAGTCAAATATGAACAAGGTTTGGTTGGTGTTAATTAAACATTTTATATTGTTATATCTACAATTTTTATATCTAATTGGTGCTTTTCAAAATAAAAAAACTTGGATTGACAAACACATAATTATGTGTTATAATAAATTAAAACAGTTAGGATTGGACATACCACAAGATTATTATAAAAACTAAATGAAATTCTACACAAATGTTTCTCAGTATGGGAACTTCATTCTTGAAAGAGGTATTCAGAATGGAGTTCCTTTCAAAAGAAAAATTGAATACGCTCCTTCACTATTCGTACCCTCAAAAGAAAATTCAAAATACAAAACTCTTTCTGGTAAAAATGTTTCTAAAGTTGAATTTGGAGATATTGCTGATGCCAAAGAGTTTATGGATAAGTATGATTCAGTAGATAACTTTGATATCTATGGATATACAAGTTGGATGTATTGTTATCTTTCTGATGAATATCCTGGACAATATGTTGATTATGATTTTGATCATATCAAAGTAATGTATATTGATATTGAGGTTGGATCTGAATCTGGATTTCCAAAACCAGAAGAAGCAAGAGAAGCAATTACTGCGATAACAATGAAGTGTAAAAATGATTTTATTGTTATTGGATGTGGTGATTATAATAATACTAGAGAGGATGTAAAGTATATTAAGTGTGATACAGAAGATGGACTTATCAATACTTTTGTTGATAATTGGAAAAGAATATCACCAGATATCGTAACTGGTTGGAATGTTAAGTTTTTTGACATTCCTTATCTTTGTAACAGAATAACAAATCTATTTGGTGAAAAGTTTTGTAGGCAATTATCTCCTTGGAATTTTGTTAAAGAATTTAAAGTTGCTGGTATGGGTGGTAAAATGTTTCAAACATTTAATCTTACTGGTATTGCAGTTTTGGATTATCTTGATTTATACAAAAAGTTTACATTTACAAATCAAGAATCATATAGACTTGATCATATTGCTCATGTTGAACTTGGTGAAAAGAAGTTAGACTATTCAGAATTTGAAACTCTACATCAATTATATAAACTTGATTTTCAAAAGTTTATTGATTACAACATCAAAGATGTGGAGTTAGTTGAGCAAATTGAGGAAAAGAAAAAACTAGTGGAGCAAGCGGTTGTTCTTGCTTACGATGCAAAATCAAACTATGAAGATGTATTTAAACAAGTTAGAATGTGGGATATTCTTGCTTTTAATTATTTGAGAATGAATCAAATAGTCATTCCTCAAAAAGAAAGAAACATTAAAGATTCCGCATATGCGGGTGCCTATGTCAAAGATCCTCAAGTTGGAAAACATGATTGGGTTGTTTCTTTTGACTTGAATAGTTTGTATCCACATTTGATTATGCAATATAATATATCACCAGAAACTTTAATTACAGAAAGATTACCTGATGACATACAATTGTTGAAAGATCAAATTAGTGTAGAGACTTTGCTTTCACAAAAACTTGATACATCAATTCTTAAAAAATATAATTTGTGTATGACTCCTAATGGACAATTCTTTAAAAGAGACATTCATGGATTTCTGCCAAAGATGATGCAGAATATGTATGATGATAGAGTTCAATACAAAGAACAGATGATTGAAGCACAGAAAGAATATGAAATAAACAAGACTAAAACTATTTCAAACAGAATTGATAAGTACAAGAATATGCAGATGGCTAAGAAAGTTTCTCTTAACTCTGCTTATGGCGCTTTGGGTAATCAATATTTTAGATTCTATGATGTTAGACAAGCTGAGGCAGTCACCAAAGCGGGCCAACTTTCTATTCAATGGGTAGAAAGAGATGTTAATAATTTTTTGAATAAACTATTAAATACAGATGATGTTGACTATGTTATAGCGTCTGATACAGATTCAATATATGTGGTTCTTGATAAATTAGTTAATAATGTTTTTGATGATACAGAAGATAAAGAAAAGGTTATTAACTTTCTTGACAAAATTTGTAATGGTAAAATTCAAAAAGTTATAAATAGTTCCTTTGAGAACCTTTACAATTATATGAATGCATATGAACAAAAGATGTTCATGAAGCGTGAAGGATTATCTGACAAAGGTATTTGGACTGCTAAGAAGCGTTACATGCTCAATGTCTATGATAATGAAGGTGTTAGATATAAAACACCTAAAATTAAAATGATGGGCATTGAAGCAGTCAAATCATCTACTCCATCAGCGTGTAGAGAAAAGTTGAGAGATGCTATTGATATTATCATGAATGAAGATGAATCAACAATGATCCAGTTCATTGAAGATTTTAAACAAGAGTTTAAAACACTTCCTGTTGAAGATGTATCATTTCCAAGATCAGTTCAAGGAGTTGGAAAGTATAGAGACTCAAATCAACTTTACAAAAAAGGTACACCATTGCATATTCGTGGTGCTATCATATATAATGATATGGTTCGTAAAAACAACCTTGGTAAAAAATATCAATTCATTCAAGAGGGTGAAAAAATTAAATACACTTACTTGAGAGTTCCAAATCCCACAACTGATAATGTTATTGCTATGCTCAATACATTTCCCAAAGAGTTTAGATTGGAAGAATATATTGATTATGATCTTCAATTTACCAAATCATTTTTAGATCCACTCAAAATTATCTTGGGAACTATTGGGTGGGAAACAGAGAAAAAATCAACATTAGAATCATTTTTTGGATGAAAGGATTATTATGAATCTAATTGAAAAAATTATGTCATGGTTTGGTGGAAAAGTAGTTCCACTTGAAGAAGCACAAAAAAGAATGCCTAATCATGAACCAGAAGAAAAAGAAGTAGTTGAGAGGTATACTCGGAAAGTTTATTCTGATGGTAGAGGTGGAATGACTGAAGTTGTAGAAAAAGTAAAACCAAAAGAAATAACTACAACAGATGAAACCCTTGAAAAAATTGTTGAAGAAAAAACAAAAGCAAAAAAACCCCGCAAACCCAGAACAAAAAAGAAACAACCAGACTCACCCAAAACCCCCCAACCTAAACCTAAAAAACCTAGAAAACCCCGTAAACCCAAAAACAATAACAATCAATCGAAAGGATCAACTAAATGAGTTTTTTGACAAGAGCAAAAGCAATTTCTGAAAATCAATATGCAACTTTGGCGTCAGACGGAATTGATACTGCTGATGTAGATACATACGTTGATACTGGATGTTATATTTTAAATGGACTTTTATCAGGAGACATTTATGGAGGCCTACCATCAAATAAAATCACTGCTATTGCAGGGGAGAGTGCTACTGGTAAAACTTTCTTTACACTCGGTATATGCAAACATTTTCTTTCAAGCCACGCTGATAGCAATGTTATATATTTTGAGAGTGAATCAGCAATAACATCATCAATGTTAAAAGATAGAGAAATACAAACTAACAGATTCTTAGTTGTTCCAGTTACAACTGTACAAGAATTTGCAAATCAATGCTCAAAAATCATTGATGAGTATGAAAAAGATTCTCAAAAAACACCATTGTTAATGTGTTTAGATTCTTTGGGAATGTTATCCACTACAAAAGAAATGGAAGATACAACTGCGGGTAAAGAAACAAGAGATATGACAAGAGCACCTGCATTAAAAGGAGCATTTAGAGTATTAACTTTGAGACTTGCTAGAGCAGGAATCCCTATGATTGTTACCAATCATACTTATGATTCAATTGGTTCAATGTTTCCAACAAAAGAAATGGGTGGTGGATCTGGACTAAAATATGCAGCATCAACTATTGTTTACCTATCAAAGAAAAAAGAAAAAGTTGGTACTGAAGTAATTGGTAATATTGTTCATTGTAAAACACATAAATCAAGAATGACAAAAGAAAACAAAATGGTTGATGTTCTTTTGACATACGATAAAGGTTTAGATAAATATTATGGTTTACTTGATATTGCTGAAAAATATGGAATCATTAAAAAAGTAGCAAATCGCTATGAATTTTCTGATGGTTCTAAACACTATGGTAAAACAATTTATGAAGATCCTACAAGATTTTTTGATGATGTTATTATGGATGGTATTAATGAAGCTTGTAAAAAAGAATTTTTGTATGGACAGAAAGGAGATGTAGAAGAAGAAATGGTTGCGTAAATTAAGGAACGGAAGGTTCAATTTAATTATTAATATATTCTCGGAAGGAGTACAAATGAAAAAACTGTTACTAAGTTTAGTTGCAATAGTTTTCACAACTAGTTTGTTTGCAAAAGACATATCAGTAGGATATGTTCTAGTAGGTCCATCAAATGATGGTGGTTGGTCAATGAGACATTCGGATGGATTCAAGTCTCTTACAAAACATGGATATGAAGTTGAAGGTGTAGAGTCAGTGCCAGAAGCTGATAGTGAA
>VTLG01001016.1_pt1 | contig 21380 bp, 33 predicted proteins | sample 4694571 | NCBI WGS metagenome assembly VTLG01 (sample SAMN12604809, study PRJNA352737) | marine metagenome | biome: ENVO:00000447; feature: ENVO:00000209|ENVO:00000569|ENVO:01000036; material: ENVO:00002151; isolation source: viral sequences binned using virsorter ... | reverse complement strand
TAGTCTAATCTTATTTTAAAATTAAAGTCAAGATTAAAAAACTTTTTTATTTAGGCGGTAGTCATTTAGTCATATTATGTTCAATGCTTCAAATTAGAACTCGTTGAGTATTTCGTCGGTTAGTTCTGGTGTTCCGTCTTTTGAACATCTCAAATATGGCATAGCAAAAAACGGAATGCAACAAAAAAATTACCATAAACAACCGATTTATAGAAAAATCTAATAAAAACAGTGAGTTAAGCACTAAAATAATTTACTGATAATGTATTATTATTATAAATACTTAATAAAATCAAAGACTTAAGATATTTGTTCACTAAATGTTCTCAATTTAAGGACAGGATGTAACATTTTTGCAACAGGGTAGGTATGCTCCACCCCACCCCTGCACGTATACGTTCTTGTACTCTGCCAGAGAGGGGTAATTTAGGGTGTTAACCACTGTATATAACTGCCTGTTTTTTGTGCAGTTGTAATATTATGCCTATTTTTTAGGCATTTAGCTGCTGCACACTGCTGCATAAGGCTGCTGCATGGTAAAATTTAGTAGGTCTTTATATTTCCCCTCTGAGGAGGGGGAGTAGGACTACAGGCAGTCTACCATATGGATTACATTTACTCCTACTCAGTGGCTAAATTTAAGCCTCTGAGAGGATATTGTGTGTATACCGGGGGTGTTAAGCGGCAACACAGTGATTTTACCCTGAAAAACCTACCTGTAACGAAAAAAGATAGGGAGGGGGCTTGACTTTAAGTAAATAATCCTATATAATACATAATGTAATACATAATAAGACTTAAAGTACACTTAATCTCCTACTCCTCTTAAGTAATTATTTAAGTTACTTTAAGTATACATAATAGAAGTTAATTATTTGTCGTTTATTCTTGACAAAGAATACGTTAGGAGTATAACTAGTACCATGCCCAGAGCTAAAATGTACATTAGCGATAATGTGATAGAAGAATTTTATAAAGCCTTGGCTGATGAGGACGAGTCTAAGCTGCGAAGAGTCCACATTCCACGCTCTGATGTATTCTACGTTAGGGAGAAGATAAGATTAGACACTGGAATTAAGTATACGCTAGACCACGTAGAGAGAGCTATGTATTTAGAAGGTATGCTTGATGCTAATGATGTTTACAAACCTCATATGAAGAGGGAGTATGGTTAGAAAGGATAAACTATGGCATCAAAATTAACGCAATATATTAACTCTAAGCTTAATGAAAAAGGTTTTGGAGCTAATCCAGAAGGAATAAAAGAAGCTAAAGAACGTGGTAAAAAACATAGTTCTATTGCTGCTGCAAAGAAAGCAGGAGATTTATTGCTGCTGCAAAGAAAGCAGGAGATTTATATTATAAAGACCCTAAAACTGGGAAGATGATGATAGCTGCGTATGCAGAAGATTTAAAAGGTTTTGTTGCAGACAAAGATAGAGGTGTAAAAGAAAAAGAGTTAGATGACGAAAAAGTTCTTCTTTCTGGGGGAACAGATGCAACTCAAGGTAGGTCAAGAAGAGGTTCTGAAACAATTAGTAAAGAAACTACTGAAAAAAGAGACCCTAGTAAACGTATACAAGCTTTAAAAGGTGTATCTAATGCTAAACTTGTAAGCCGCATAAGAGCAAAACTAAATGACCCATCTTTTCGTAAGTCTAGAGGTCTTAATACATTAAAAAATAGTTTAGAAGCTGCTTTAAAAATAGACACCTCTAGTCTACGTGGAGAAAGAATGCAAAAAATGCAGTTAGATAGTTTATTATCAAAAGTTGATAGAATGATAATGAATACAGGCGGTATGGTTAATCCTACTACTGGATTAAAAATGAATGCTATGGGAAATATTGACTATCGTACCACAGGAATGTTTTATGGTGGGGGAATGACTATAAAAAGATAATGGCTAATAGAAAAGCATAACGGCTTTCTAATATTGTCTATGGTAAATTTTTGAAAATGTGGTATAATTAGCCTCGGTAATAAAAGGAGGAATACCATGTTAGAATCAATAAAAAGTTGGTGGGAAGCTGCCAGAAAAGCAAGAGAAACACGAAAAGCTTATGAAGCCTTAAAATCATTTTCTGATAAACAATTATCAGATATAGGGTTGACAAGAGCAGAAATATATGGTAAAGTTTTTGATGTAACTAAAATTAGGGAATCAGGACTTTAATATGTATCTACAAAGTAACATACCATACTTTAAAGCATGGGTTAGAAGAGAATATACTTGTAACTTTGAAAGACACCACGGAGACTTTCTACATGCAATGGTAATAGCCGTGACAAGTATGCCAAACCGTAGCCTCAGTTTTCAGGTAATATTTACTGGGTGTGAGGCAGATGAGACAGATGAAGAGAATGTACACGGTGGGGCAATGTGGGCGAGAATGCCCATCACAGCATTGGTTGGTGACACTCCATTAGAAGAATGGCCGCAAGAGTTACCACCATACGTAGCACAACCTTGGGATTGCATGTCGCATGACCATTCGGTCTACGTTTTGAATAGGGCTACTCCTTCACCTTGGATTGCAAAGGTGGATGGAGAGTTCTATCCTGCGAAGTATTATTTTACTGTTGACTATACAAACAGTGAGATAGCCGATGACCCTGCTCAACACAAACAAAGTCATGTGTTAGAGTTAATGGACGCAGGAGAATATACAGGCAACATTGTTGCACTACCAAACAACAGGGTGAGAGTAACGCATCCTGCATGGTTTGAGACAGGGGAAGGCGCACCAGACTTTAAGCCAAGTCAGAGGGTGTTCCACTCAAAACAGGAGACTGAGTACGTATGGGATACTCAAAGAGTCTTTAATAACTTATATGCTAAAGAGGAGAACTAATTATGGCAATGCACAAAATGAAAAAGAAAGGCATGGCAAGAGGCGGCAAGATGCCTATGAGAAAAGACCCTAAGACAGGAAAAATGATTCCTGCATTTGCTATGGATGGAAAGGGAAAAATGAACCGAGGAGGTTCAATGAAGAAAAAGGGCATGGCTCGTGGAGGCATGAAGAAAAAAGGTTATAGTGTAGGTGGTGCTAGTAAAGGTATGACTCTTGCACAAATCAGGGCTGCTGCAAAGGATAAAGGCTACAAACTAGTTAAGGTATAACTGTGACTAAAAAATCTACAGTTAATAAAGCAGGTAATTATACCAAACCTGCTATGCGTAAAAGACAATTTGCTAGAATTAAAGCAGGTTCTAAGGGCGGTAAACCCGGGCAATGGTCTGCACGTAAAGCACAGATGCTTGCTTCTGCTTATAAAAAAGCAGGTGGTGGGTATAAGTCTTAATGGCTAGAGACCCTAAAGTAGGCACAGGTAAAAAACCTAAAGGTTCAGGACGCAGACTTTATACTGACGAGAATCCTAAGGATACCGTTGGCATAAAGTTTGCTACTGTACAAAATGCTAAAGATACAATAGCGAAGGTTAAACGTATTAGTAAACCTTATGCTAGAAAAATACAAATACTAACTGTATTAGAACAGAGAGCTAAAGTTGCAGGTAAAATGGAACAGGCAAGATTAGCAAAAGTAGCAAAGAAACAACTGAAAGCAAAACACGATGCCTCTAAAAAAGGGTAAGAGTAAAAAAGCAATCTCTTCTAATTTTAAGAAGTTGAAGAAAGAGGGTAAACCTCGTAAACAAGCTATAGCTATAGTTCTAACCATAGCAGGGAAATCTAAGAATGGCACTGGCAAAAAGTCAAAGAAGTCTTAAAGCTTGGGGAAAACAAAAGTGGAGAACAAAGAGTGGTAAGCCGAGTTCAAAAACTGGAGAGCGTTACCTACCATCCGCTGCCATTAAAGCGTTATCCCCACAAGAGTACGCAGCAACAACTAGAGCAAAGAGGGCAGGTACAAAAAAGGGTAAACAGTTTGTTAAACAACCCAAAGGTATCGCTAAGAAAACAAGAGCGTATAGGAAAGTATCGTGACACAGAAGAACTTACAAAAAGATAGTAATTTCAATAAATACGATATGGATGGTGACGGTGTAGTCACGGATGAAGAACTAGCACATGCAAAAGAGATAGGTAAAACAGAGGCTGACTTACGTAAGCAAAGAGCGCAACGTAGGATGGCTACTGCTACGCTTATAGGTATGGGAGCATTTACTGCTGCTATGTTTCTTGTCGATATAGATAAGATAAAAGCACTGTCGGATATATCTAACCTCTTCTACATATCAGGAGCAGGTATTGTAGGTGCATATATGGGAACATCCGCATGGATGTCTAATAGAGATAAATGATGAAAAACTGGAATAGAGAGAAAACAAAGACACTTATTATAGCTTTGTTTATAATTTGGTCAGCATATTTTATAGTGGAGTATTTATAATGAGAAGATATCTAAAGAGACTCTGGTGTGCATTAATTAATAAGAAGTGTAGTGATGACTGCACCTGCAACGAATGAGTGTATTTACGAGTTTAATAGGACCTGTTACAGGACTTCTTGACAAGTTTGTAGAGGACAAGGACCAGAAGGCAAAGCTTGCCCATGAGATTGCTACTATGGGTCAAAAACATTCTCAAGAAGCTTTACTTGCTCAATTAGAAATTAATAAAGCAGAAGCAGCATCAGGTAGTATATTCAAAGGAGGGTGGAGACCCTTTGTGGGATGGACCTGCGGCATTGCTTTTGCATATCATTTTGTCCTACAGCCGCTATTAATATTTATATTTGCTTATAGTGGATTAGAAACACCTGACTTACCACAGTTTGATATAAGCACTCTCCTTCCTGTTTTAGGTGGTATGTTAGGAATTGGCGGCTTACGTACATATGAAAAGCAAAAGGGTTTGACAAAGTAAAGTGGAGAGCATAGAGTGTCATTTATGTCACAGACCTATTCCTATCTACAACGTCTACACACTCAAACAAAAATGGAAAAGAATGCAGGGGATATGTGAACCTTGCAATGAAAAGAAAAAGTTAGAAGAAGCTAAAAGAAGGAAGAGTAAAAATGCCATTTAACCTATCCCAAAAAAGTTTAGATAGACTTGAAGGTGTCAATGATGACATGGTGCGAGTTGTTAAGAAAGCTATTGAACTGACGAAAGTAGACTTTGGTGTAATCTGTGGGCTACGTACAGTAGAAGAACAGGAAGAGCTAGTAGCCAAAGGTGCGTCACAGACCATGAAGTCTAAGCACATTGGTTAAACCTATATGACGATATAGCTGATGCCATGAAGGAAGCTGCAAAGCTTGAGAACGTGGGGGTACGTTGGGGAGCAGCTTGGCAAATTGATAACATGGCAGATTGGGATGGCACGATGGAAGAAGCTATGAATGCCTACATAGATTTGCGAAGAAGTCAAGGCAGAAGACCCTTCATAGACGGACCACATTTTGAGTTGAGTTAGGGAAAGTAATATGTATGTTCTATGGTGGGATGGTTAAAAAGAAATAATGGCACATGAAGATAGAAAAAAATCTTTATTAAAAAAATATGGTTTATCTGGTGTAAATAAAGCAAAAAGAACGCCTAGCCATAAGACAAAATCTCATGTTGTTCTAGCACAAAAAGGACATAAGATTAAACTTATTAGATTTGGACAACAAGGGGTAAGAGGTGCAGGTAAGAACCCTAAATCTGCAAGAGATAAGGCAAGAAAGAAATCATACTATGCAAGACATAATGCTCAAGATGCTAGTCCTGATATTTTCTCTGCTAGATACTGGAGTCACAAAGTAAAATGGTGAAGATATGAAAGAAAATCTCTTTCTGAGAAATGGATAAAAGGTTCATAAAATAATGGATGTTAAACTTTCTATAGGACTTGCAGTAACTCTTGCAGCTCAAATCTCTGCAGCAGTGTGGTATGTAGCACAGACTGATGCTACGATTAAAGACCTTACTTCTACTGTTGCAGAACTGAGTAGTACAATGGCTATTGAAGAGTCAGTAAATTTAAAAAGAGATGTTGATGCTAATGCAACAAATATTACTAACATTGACTCTGATGTAAAAACTCTAGGAAATCATTTAGCTATTGGTATTGGTGATAGGAATGATGTTCTTAGGAGAATAAGTATTCTGGAAACAGAAGTAAAGTTTATCCAGAAAGAATTAGATAGGAAGTACTAATGTGGCTTCCTATGTTACTTATATGTGGTAGTCTAGAAGCATCTTCTTGTACAGTGATAGCTCGTAATTATGACTTAGTAGATAGTGAAAAAGAGTGTGTAAAGGTAGTTATGGCTAAACTTAAAGAGGCTAATGAAATAGAAAAAATAGTTTATAAGCGTCCTATGTGCCAAGAAATAATGATAGGAAAAGGTATATGAAAGAACTGACAGAAAAACAACAGAGGTTTCTTGATGTCCTATTTGAAGAGGCAGGAGGTAACTTTATAACTGCTAAGAAGATGGCAGGGTATAGTGATAATGTAGCTACTTCTACTGTTACTAATCCTTTACAAGACCAGATAGCAGACTTAACAAGAAAGTTCCTAGCTTCTTCTGCTGCAAAAGCAGCATACTCAATGTATGAAGTTATGCACAGTCCAACAGATTTAGGCAATAAGGAGAAGATGGTAGCAGCAAAAGATATACTAGACCGTAGTGGTTTTACCAAGACTGACAAGGTAGAAGTGACTGCGAATAGTCCTTTGTTTATCCTACCACCAAAAAAGGAGGAAGAATAAAATGGCAGAAATCTTAAAAAGAAAAAATGAAGACTGATAAAGATTGGAAACTTCCGATGCCAGAAGAAACTGATGAGGGTTTTAACTGGCAACCTGTAGTGAGAATAGGGAGAACTGTACCCTTTGGTTATGAGAAAGACCTCACTGACTTAGATATATTGCAACCAGTTGTAGAAGAGCTTGAGCTTTTAGAGAGAGCTAAAAAGTATCTAAAACAATATAGTTATAGAGATGTAGCCAACTGGTTAAGTGAACAGTCAGGCAGATACATATCCCACGTAGGGTTAATGAAAAGAGTAAAACTTGAACAAAAGCGTAAGAGACAAGCTTCAAATCAACGCTACCTTGCCGAAAGGTACAAAGAAGCGTTACAAAAAGCCGAAAGGCTTGAAGAAAGAATTGGTGGAAGAGCAGAAGGTTTATCCACAGCCTAAGCCAGAACCGATAGAAGTAGAAGAGGCACAAAATGTTATCTTCCAACCTAACAAAGGACCACAAACAGAGTTTCTTTCTTCTAATGAACGAGAAGTACTATATGGTGGTTCAGCAGGTGGAGGTAAGTCTTATGCTATGTTGGCAGACCCTGTACGATACTTAAACAATCCACAGTTTCGTGGGTTGCTTATAAGACGAACAACTGAGGAACTTAGGGAACTTATCTCTGTCTCTAAACAACTCTACCCAGAAGCAATACCTAATATAAGGTTTATGGAGAGAGACAAGACTTGGGTAGCTCCATCAGGTGCAACACTCTGGTTATCCTACCTTGACCGTGACGATGACGTTACACGATACCAAGGACAGGCATTTAGTTGGATAGGCTTTGACGAGTTGACACAGTGGGCAAGTCCATATCCTTTTGACTACATGCGTTCTCGACTACGTACTGCAAAAGGAAGTGGCTTAGAGTTGTACCAGAGAGCTACGACTAACCCCGGAGGTGCAGGACATCAGTGGGTTAAAAAAATGTTTATAGACCCTGCTCCACATGGAAAAGCGTTCTGGGCTACAGATATAGAAACAGGGCAAATACTAACAATGCCTAAAGGACATAGCCGAGAGGGAGAGCCTTTATTTAAAAGAAGGTTTATTCCTGCAACATTATTTGATAATCCATACTTAGCTGAAGATGGTATGTATGAAGCAAACTTACTTTCTTTACCTGAGTATCAACGAAAACAATTATTAGAAGGAAATTGGGATGTCAATGAAGGAGCAGCTTTTCCAGAATGGAACAGACAAGTGCATGTTGTCGAACCCTATAGTATCCCTAACAGTTGGTCTAAGTTTCGTGCATGTGATTATGGGTATGGTAGTCATACAGGTGTTGTATGGATTGCAGTCGCACCATCAGAACAACTTGTAGTTTATAGAGAATTATATGTATCAAAAGTATTAGCTACAGATTTAGCTGATATGGTATTAGAAGCGGAGGCAGATGATGGAACTATTCGGTATGGTGTGTTGGACTCTAGCCTTTGGCATAAACGTGGTGATACTGGTCCATCTTTGGCAGAACAAATGATAGTTAGAGGATGTAGGTGGAGACCCTCAGATAGGAGCAGAGGCTCAAGGGTAGCAGGAAAAAACGAAATACATAGAAGACTGCAAATAGATGAGTTTACAGAAGAGCCTAGAATTGTTTTCTTTAATACTTGTACAAATATAATATCACAGTTACCTGCATTGCCATTAGATAAAAATAATTCTGAAGATGTAGACACTAACTCTGAAGACCATCTTTATGATGCACTTAGATATGGAGTTATGACTAGACCTCGAAGTAATTTATTTGATTATAACCCAGAAACACAAAGAACTGGATTTCAAACTGCTGATGCAACATTTGGATATTAAGGATAAAATATGGAAGAAGATAACGTAAGTATAGACTCAGAAAAAACAGTAGCAATAGAAGATATTACTGTTAACTCTTTAAGTGATAATTCTGTAGGAGATATAGTAGGGTTTATAAAAGGTAAGTATCAAAAAGCAGAAACATCTAGAAGAGGTGATGAAGAAAGGTGGATACAAGCTTATAGAAACTATAGAGGTTTGTATAGTCCTGATGTACAATTTACTTCTACAGAAAAATCTAAGATATTTGTTAAAGTAACAAAAACAAAAGTTTTAGCAGCTTATGGACAACTTGTAGAAGTTTTATTTGGTGGTAATAAATTTCCACTAAGCATAAATCCTACTGTTTTGCCTGATGGAGTAGAAGATACAGTTAGTTTAGAAACTAATGACCAAATAAAAAAAGCTGAAGAAGAAACAGGAGTAAACACTTCAGGACTTCCAGATTTAATGCCCGGTGAAACTTTTCCTGAATTTACAGAAAGACTAGGACCTTTAGTAGATAATTTAAGTCCAGTTCAAGATGATTTAGAATTTAAGTCTACAGGAAGCCCTACATCTGTAAATTTTCATCCTGCTATGGTTGCAGCTAAAAAGATGGAAAAGAAAATACATGACCAATTAGAAGAGTCAAATGCTAAGAAGCAACTACGTTCTGCAGCATTTGAAGCAGCGTTATTTGGTACAGGTATTATGAAAGGACCTTTTGCTGTCGACAAAGAATATCCTAATTGGGATGAAGAGGGTAACTACAGTCCAATGTTTAAAACTGTTCCTCAGACATCTAGTGTTTCTATTTGGAATTTTTATCCAGACCCTGATGCTAATAATATGGATGAAGCAGAGTATGTTATAGAAAGACACAAAATGTCTCGCTCACAACTACGTGCATTAAAAAGAAGACCTTTTTTTAGAAGTAATGCTATTGACAAATCTTTAAATGAAGGAGAGAAGTACGATAAAGAGTGGTGGGAATACGTTATGGAGGATAATAACGGTGAAGAATATCCTGAAAGATTTGAAGTATTAGAGTTTTGGGGGTTTGTAGATAGAAAAATTATAGAAAGCTATGATATAGAAATACCTAGTGAGTTAGGTGATGTAGAACAAGTTAGTGTAAATGTTTGGGTATGTAATGATAATGTATTACGTTTAGTTATGAATCCTTTTACTCCTGCTTATCTTCCTTATTATGCAACACCATATGAAATGAACCCTTATAATATTTTTGGTGTGGTGTAGGTGTTGCAGAAAATATGGATGATACGCAAACATTAATGAATGGTTTTATGCGTATGGCGGTAGATAATGCAGCATTGTCAGGAAACTTATTAATAGAAGTTGATGAAACTAATTTAGTCCCCGGACAAGATTTAAGTGTATACCCCGGAAAAGTATTTAGAAGACAAGGCGGCGCTCCCGGACAAGCTATTTTTGGAACAAAGTTTCCTAATGTATCTAATGAAAATATGCAGATGTTTGATAAAGCTAGAGTGCTTGCTGATGAAAGCACAGGATTTCCTAGCTTTGCACATGGACAAACAGGGGTGTCTGGTGTAGGAAGAACAGCATCTGGTATTTCTATGCTTATGAGTGCTGCCAATAATTCTATTAGAAGTGTTATAAAAAATGTTGATGATTATTTATTATCTCCATTAGGTAAAGCATTTTTTAGTTTTAATATGCAATTTGATTTTGACCCTGAAATAAAAGGAGACCTTGAAGTTAAGGCACAAGGTACGGAAAGTTTAATGGCTAATGAAGTTAGAAGTCAAAGACTAATGTCTTTTATGCAAACAGTTTCTAATCCTGCTTTAGCTCCTTTTGCACGAATGGATTATATTGTTAGAGAGATTGCTAAAAGCATGGACTTAGACCCAGATAAAGTTGCAAACTCTATGGGTCAAGCTGCGGTTCAAGCTGAAATACTTAAAAAGTTTCAAGAACAAAATCCACCACCACCTCCTCCTGAAGGACAACAACAACCTGCTCCTACTCCTGCAGGAGTTGATGTACAAGACACACAAGGAACTGGTGGTGGTACAATAGGTACAGGTTCAGTTCCAACACCACAAGAACCTGGATTTCCTGCTAATACAGGGGCTATACAATGAATTTAAAAAAGCTCGTTAATGATAAAACTTTGTGGGATAATTTTATAGCATACTTAGATGATAGTATTAATAAAAATCATATGGCACTAGAACAAGCTGATAACACAGTTATTATACATAGACTGCAGGGGGCAATTAGTGCATTACGAAGACTTAAGTATCTTAGAGAAGAGATGAATGGAACTGAATAGGTATGGAAGATATAAAAAAACTTATAAAAGATGTAATAAAGTTTGATACTTTGGATAAAGGCACTAGGGCTTCAGGAAAAAGATATGAAGCTGTAGCTAAAAAATATGATGAAGAAGATTTAAAAGCTTTTAGTAATAATAGATTTAATAGGTATATTGCTAAACTTCTTGGTGATGAAGAAGGAGTTAGAAAATCTTATGTTTTATCTAGAGAAATAGGTAAGAGTTTACTAGATAATGATAGAACAGAAGATACTTTACGTCATATATTTTTAGGTGGTAATGTTAAATCTCCTATAGGTTCGTTTTTAATTGATAAAAGAGAGTGGCTTGAGGGTAAGCCTAGAAAACCCCCAGAAGGGCAAATTCCTAAAGAAAATTATGTAGACGAAAATAATAATAAATATGGTAGAGCATTAAGAGAAATGTATCCTAATGATGAAGACTTTGATAGAGAAGCATTAAAAGCTGCTTTTGCTTTATACCAAGGAAAAGAACCTCCTGAAATAGAAGGATTAAAACCTATATTAAGTACAGGTGAAAATTATTTTAACTATAATGAAATGACTCAAAAACCCATAGGACTAAAACCTAATACAAATGAAATGGCAAAAGGCGGTACAGTTATGAATAAACAAATGCAGATGGCTTTTATGGAAGATGGGGGTCTTCAGGATGATGGTATGGATAGAGACCCTGTAAGTGGTAACAAAGTTCCTTCTGGTTCTCTTGCTAAAGAGGTACGAGATGATATTCCTGCACAGTTAAGTGAGGGAGAATATGTTGTACCTGCCGATGTTGTTCGTTTTTTTGGTTTAAAGTTTTTTGAAGATTTACGTATGCAAGCAAAAATAGGCTTGCAAACTATGGAAAAAACTGGTAGAATAGGTGCCGATGTTGTTCGTTTTTTTGGTTTAAAGTTTTTTGAAGATTTACGTATGCAAGCAAAAATAGGCTTGCAAACTATGGAAAAAACTGGTAGAATAGGAGGTCAACCTATTGAAGAGCCAGATATGATTGAACCTGATGCAAATATTAGTCCTGAAGATGAACAATTAATTATAGCAATGACAGGCATGAATAAAGGTGGGGTTATAAAAGCTGCAGAAGGAGTAGATGTTGCGTCTGGAGAAACAGACACTATGGCTAATGTTTTAAAAGATTATTCTTTTGTCGGTTCTAGTTTGTTTGAACCAATTCCAGCAGCTAAAGGTGTTGTATCTACTAGAAATTATTATCATCCTGATGGTAGAGTTCAAGCTGTAAGATTTGATACTAATGGCAATGTTCTAGCTGAAGATGCTCAATTTGTACAAGAGCCTTGGTCATCAACTCCACCATCTCAAAAAGCAACACAAGAAATAACACAACAGAGTTTTGATGCTTTTGAAGGAATGTCAGATGCAGAAAAACGTAAGTTACAAGGATTGCCTGAAGACCCTAGTACAGTAAAATCAAGCGTAGATTTAGCTAATAAATTTAAAGAGCAGGGAGGTCAAGTTGTTTTTGATAACTTTGGTCAACCTGTTAAAATGTCAACTACTAACTATAGTGCTTTGATAACCTCCTATAATAGATTAAAAGGAATAGGTGGAATAGAAACATTTAGAGACTATTACTATTTACCATTTAATACAAAAATAAAGTTAGCTCCTTATGAAATTCAAAGTCAGTTTCAAGGAAAAGAGTCAGTAAATAGTGATGCTGTTGGAAAAATAGTTGGTGATGCTAAAGATGGATTACCTGAAAATATAATAAAACTAATGCAAGGTGTAGGTTCATATGTAGGAAATTTATTAAGACCTGAGGGTTATGTATCTCCAGAACAAAAAGAAGGAGCTAAAGTTAAACTGTCGGAGTTTATTAGTGGTGAAGATATGGCTAAACCAGTAACACCTACAACTTATGAAGATGTTGCTAAACTTGCTAAAGAAGACCCTAAAGCATATACAGCTAAAGTTCAAGAAGCTCAAGACAAAGGAGTATTTGATGACCAATCTAAATCAACTTTTACTCCTGATGTAGGTAAACCTTTTAAAGATACTGCTCCAGAAATTACTAAAAAACAAGATGATGCTGTGAAAGCTTATCAGGAAGATAAAGTAAAAGCTTATTTATCAAAAGGCCCCGGCAGTCAAATGTTTAAAGGGCAAGGCGGTAGAAATACAGGAGGACTTGTTTCTAAACCAAAAACTAAAACTAAAACTAAAAAAATATTAGGCAAAAAAACCTAAGGCTACCTGACAATCAAGTCAGCCCCAATAAAAGGAGAAAAATATGCCAGAACTAGCAGAAGTCGAACCCCAAACAACTGCAGGATTTGTAAGTAGAAGTCGTTCTAAGTACAAAGAAAGAATTGCTAAAGATGAACAAGAGTTAAAAGATTTACTTGCTGATAAAGAAAATCCTGAACAAGAAGCTGAAGCTTCACAAGAAGAAAGTGTAGTAAAAGAAGAACCTAAAGAAGAAGAAGAGTCTTTAAGTCCTGAAGAAAAATCTTTTAAAATACGCTATGGAGATTTACGTAGACATTCTCAACAAAAAGAAAAAGAACTTAAGGATGAAATAGAACGATTAAAAAATTCTGTAAACTCTGCTCCTCCAAAAACTGAAGATGAATTAAAAGAGTGGGCAGAAAAATATCCTGATGTTGCAGGTATGGTAGAAACCATAGCTTCTAAAAAAGCTAAAGAAATGTTTGATAGTGCAAATATTCAAATAGAGGAGTTGGCTAAAAAAGAAGAAGAAGCAACAAGGAACAGGGCATTAAATGATATTAGGAAAGCACATAAAGACTTTGATGAACTTGAAAAATCTAAAGAATTTCACGATTGGGTTCAAAAACAACCTAAATGGATATATAATGCTCTTTTTGAAAATGCAGATGATGCTCCCAGTGTTATTCGTGTATTGGACTTGTATAAGGCAGATAACGGTCTTACTGCAACTGATAAAAAGAATAAAACAAAAGCTGCGGCTTCTTTAGTAAATAAGGGTTCAAAGACCCAAGTGGATGCTGAAGAACTAGCAGATACAATTAAAGAATCGGATATTGAAAAAATGTCTGATAGAGAATACGCTGCAAATGTTGATAAAATTAATGCAGCTAGACGTTCTGGTAAAATCATTTATGATTTATCAGGAAATCGCAGATAAATTGTTGACAAATAACATTTTATCCGTATAACTAGTGACTAAGACACAAAGCCTCTTATCAGACTACCTTTATGTCTTAGTTTAAATTCGAGTCTAAACCTTAACTACGACTACCTATATAAGTATAGACCCATTGGTTATAAGATTAGCTATCAAATAATCATATGCACTCTAGAAAATATAGCCTCTATGTATAATGTTTAGCTTTTAACCGAGCCAAACCTATTATAAGGAGGATTTATTATGGCTTTTCAAACTACGTCAGGTTACGGCAATTTACCTAATGGTAATTTTTCGCCAGTAATCTACTCCAAACAAGTACAACTTGCATTCCGTAAGTCTACTGTTGTTGGAGATATAACCAACTCTGACTATTTCGGAGAAATTGCTAATCAGGGCGATACTGTCAGGATTATCAAAGAACCTGAAATCTCAGTAAAAGAGTACGCAAGAGGTACTCAAGTGACTGCACAAGACCTTGATGACGAGGACTTTAACCTTGTTGTTGATAAAGCAAACTATTATGCTTTTAAAATGGATGACATCGAGGAAGCTCATAGTCACGTAAACTTTATGGACCTAGCAACAAGCAGAGCTGCGTATCGACTTGCTGACCAGTATGACCAAGAAGTTCTTGGCTACATGGCAGGTTATAAGCAGTCATCTTTAAGCTCTAATGCAGGGGCTGTTAATGACCAAGTTAATGGTTCTAAGGCAGTATCAACTGCAGGTTCTGATGAACTTCTTACAACTATGAAGTTGAAGAAAGGTTCATTTGCAAGCATTACAACTTCGTCTGCAGATGACCATTCAATCCCTGTACAAAATTTAGCTCCCGGAGCAACTGCTGTTTCAACTGCAGCTGTCACTCCAATGGTTATTATTAACCGTATGGCTAGATTGTTGAATCAACAGCAAGTTGATACACAGGATAGATGGTTAGTTGTTGACCCAGTTTTCATGGAACTACTAGGAGATGAAAACTCTAAGTTGGTAAATGCTGACTTCAACTGCTGACTTCAACGCAGCTGAATTAAAGAATGGTCTTGCATTAACTAATATTGCAGGATTCAGACTTTATGTTTCTAGCAACCTACCTTCTGTAGGAACAGGTCCGGGAACTTCAGGAACTGCCAATCAAAACTCCAACTATGGAGCGATTGTTGCAGGTCATGGTTCTGCTGTTGCAACTGCTGAACAACTCAGCAAAACTGAAACTTACCGTGACCCTGACAGCTTTGCTGACATTGTTCGTGGTATGCACTTATACGGCAGAAAGATACTTCGTCCAGAAGCTATCGTAACTGCTAAATATAACGCAGCTTAAGGGAGGGTATACATATGGCTACTTTTGATTTAACAGCTAGTTCTACCACAGGCGTTGGTGCAAACTCTATTGCAACCTTACCTGCAAACGCAGGTACACATGTTGTAAGGACAATCCAAGAGTATCTGGATATTGATGCTCTGATAGCAGCAGGTAACTCTATTTCTGATGGAGATGTTTTTCAAATGCTTGAAATACCTGCAGGAACACTAGTTCTAAATGCAGGTGCTGAAGTGATGAAAGCATTTACTGGAAGCTGTACCTTGGACATGGACTTTGGTGGTGGTGATGACATCATTGATGGTGCTGACATCACATCTGCAGGGTTTTGTGCTGCAGGTTCTAATGGACAAACCAACACAGTAGTAGGCTCAGCCGCCTCAACATATACTCAATTTATCAGCACTGCTGATACTATTGATTGTACAATTGCAGGTGCTGCGGCAGCTACAGGTCGACTACGTGTCTACGCAACTGTCATTGACTGTAATGACCACGGTGCTGTGGATAAAGCTACTGAAGTTACAAGAGACTTACTAGCTTAAACTTAATAACAGTTAGGGCTATTCTTTAATTAGGGTAGCCCTAACCTTTAGGAGGATTTATGGCAACTTACTTATCATTAACAAATAGTGTTTTAGCTAGGCTGAATGAAGTTGAACTTACAGCTTCTAATTTTACAGCCTCTAGAGGAATACAAACTCAAGCTAAAAATGCGGTTAATGAGTCGATACGATACATAAATCAAAAAGAATTTAATTATCCTTTTAATCATTCTACTAAAACAGAAACATTAGTTCCGGGAACAGTGAGGTATAGTATACCAACAACTGCTAAACATGTGGACTATAATACATTTAGAATATCTAAAGACACTACTCTTGCAGTTTCTGGTAATAGTTTATCCCCAATGCAATATAATGAATATATTGATAGATATATTCACCAAGAAGATGAGATAAGTACCACTACACTAGATGGTACACTAGATGGTACTTTAAGTTCTTCTGCGACTACTGTAACCGTTGCTAGTACTACTGGTTTTGATTCTACAGGAACTATTTTTATAGAAAATGAACAGATTACTTATACAGGCACAACATCTACTACATTTACTGGAGCTACTAGAGGTGCAAATTCTACGACTGCAGCATCTCATTCTGACTCTACTCAAGTAGCTCAGTTTGATAAAGGAGGTATACCAACTCATGTTGTTAGAACTTTAGATAACAACTTTTTATTATATCCTTTTCCAAATAAAACATATAGTTTAAAGTATGATTTTTTTACTTTTGCTTCTGATTTATCTTCTGATTCAGATACTCCTACTATACCAGATAGATTTTCTCCAGTTATTACAGATGGTGCTACAGCTTTTGTTTATCAGTACAGAGGAGAAACACAACAATATCAAATTAACTTTGAAAGATTTGAACAGGGTATAAAAAATATGCAGAGCTTACTAGTTAATAAATATGAATATGTAAGGTCTACGATGTTATCTACTCCATCTATAGCATCTAGTTACTTTACTATGGATACTGCTAGGTAATGCCTGATTTATCTCAAACTGCTCCTACCGCTTTTCCACTTCAGGGAGGGTTAGTTTTAAATAAATCTACATTTGCTATGGAGCCGGGAGAAGCTTTAGAATTAATTAATTTTGAACCTGACATAGATGGTGGCTATAGAAGAATAAATGGTTTTGCAAAGTATAATACAAATGTAGTTCCTCAAACAAGTGCATCTACAGAAGAGGTTTTATTATCTTGTTTATTTAATGATAAGGTTGTTGCTGCTAGAGGACAAAAAATATTTACCGCTTCTTCAGGTAGTGGTTCTTGGACAGAAAGAGATACAGGTAGAACAAGTGCAGGTGTATATACCTTTGAGAGATTTAACTTTGATGGTAACAATAAACTAATAGTGGCAGATGGAGCTAATGCTCCTACAGTATTTAATACTTCTTTTGCAGCTACAGATGTTACTTCTGCAGGTAGTGGTGAAGTTAGCACAGCAGTTACAGGAGCAAAGTTTATATCTGTTTTTAAAGACCATATGTTTTATGGAGGAATGTCTAGTACACCACAAGAAGTTGTATTTAGTGTGCCATTTGATGAAGATAATTTTGCTACAGGAAGTGGTGCAGGAAGTTTTAAAGTTGATGATACTATTACAGGGCTTAAAGTTTTTCGTGAAGATTTATTTATATTTTGTAGAGAAAGAATATTTAAGTTAAGTGGCACTAGTTCTTCTAACTTTTCTGTTGCACCAGTTACTAGAAATATTGGATGTGTCAATGGACAAACAATACAGGAATTTGCAGGTGATTTAATATTCTTAGCACCTGATGGATTACGAACTGTTGCAGGTACTGCTAGAATTGGTGACGTTGAATTAGGTACAATAAGCACTCCTGTGCAGTCTATTTTTAATAACAATATATCTACTCCCTCTGGTTTTAGGTCTATTGTTATACCTAATAAAACACAGTACAGAGTTTTTTTTACTAAATCAGGTGTTGCACAATCAATAACAGAAGGTGTTATAACCTCTCTTAGAGGGCAAAATATAGAGTTTGGCACACTAAAAGGCATTAGACCTACCTCTACTGATATGGTTACTGGAACTTCTGGTACGACTATAATACATGGTGGAGAGGGTGGATATATTTATCAACAAGAGTCTGGTAATGATTTTGATGGCACTGCGATAAATGGTAAATATAGAAGTCCTGATTTAAGTTTTGGTGACGCAGGTGTTAGAAAACATATGCACAGGGTATTGGTTAGCTATAAACCAGAGTCTTCTATTAAACCAGAGTCTTCTATTAGTGCCGATTTATTTTTAAGGTACGATTATGAAGACCCTAATACACCTAGACCTGCTGCCTACTCTTTAACAGCTAGTGACATTGTTGCTGTGTATGGTACAGGAGTATATGGAACAGCAACTTATGGTGGTCAGTCAGAGCCATTGTTAAGACAATCTGTAGAAGGGTCAGGTTTTACAGTAGCACTAAGAGTAAATGATAATGGAACAACCGCACCATATGCGTTAAGGGGATTTCAAATGGAATATCAAGTAGGAGCGAGAAGGTAAATGGGAGCAACTTATACAAGGCAATCTACTTATAGTGACGGTGATGTTATTACAGCCGCACACACTAATGACGAGTTTAATCAGTTATTAGCAGCATTTGCTGCAAGCACAGGACATACGCATGATGGGACTGCTGCAGAAGGTGGTCCTATCACGAAACTTCTTGGTAACACACTTACTTTTGGTGCAGGTACAGCAGGTACAGACATAACTATCACCTTTGATGGTGAAAGCAATGACGGTGTTCTCAAGTGGATGGAAGATGAAGACTATTTTGAGTTTTCAGATGATATACTTATAGCCTCAAATGAAAAAATACAGTTTCGTGATACTGCCATTACTATTAACTCTAGCACTGATGGTCAACTAGATTTAGTAGCTGATGGTGCTGTGTCTATTGATGCAGGTACAGACATTATACTAGATGCTGATGGTGCAGATGTTTTATTAAAAGATGCAGGTACACAGTATGCGTCCTTTACAAATAGTTCAGGTAATCTTGTAATTAAATCTGGCAGCACTACCGCCATGACCTTTGACGGTGCTAATGTTACATTCTCAGGAACTGTGACAATAGGTAGTGCAGGTATATCAGAGGCAGAGCTAGAAATACTTGATGGTGCTACTGTAACTACTGATGAGTTAAATATACTAGACGGTGTTACAGCTACTACTGCTGAACTTAACATTATGGACGGTGACACTTCAGCTACCTCTACTACAGTAGCTGATGCGGATAGAGTTGTGTTTAATGACGCAGGAACTATGAAGCAAGTAGCAGTTACTGACTTAGCTGCATACTTTGACGATGAGATAACTGCAATGCCAAACCTAGTCACTACTGCTGCAACTACAGTTGGTGCATTAAATAGTGGTTCTATAACAAGTGGCTTTGGTACAATAGACACAGGTTCTTCTACTATAACAACAACAGGTGCTATTACAGGTGGTTCTTTAGTAGCAGATAATATAACTATTGATGGCACAGAGATTGATTTATCATCTGGAGACTTGACAATAGATGTTGCAGGTGATATAATACTAAACACAGATGATGGTATAGTTTCATTACAAGATGCATCTGCTACATTTGGTTCACTAGAAAACTCATCAGGTAACTTAGTTGTTAAGTCAGGCACAACAACAGCCTTGACATTTAGTGGTGCAAATGTTACAATAGCAGGTGACTTAACAATTAGTGGTGATGACCTAACTATGGAGTGGTGATGACCTAACTATGGGTACTAACACTAGTGGTCACATCATGGTAGCAGACGGTACTAACTTTAATCCTGTAGCTGTATCTGGTGACGTAACTATATCTTCTGCAGGAGCAGTAACAATAGCAAGTGGTGCTGTTGAAACTGCAATGGTAAATGCAAATGTAATTACAGGACAGACTGCTGAAACATCTCTTGACACATCAAATGATACAATTCTTATACATGATGCTTCTGCTAGTGCGTTAAGAAAGACAACACTTGCATCTATATCTTCTGCTCTTGGTGGTATTACAGACGTAGTTGCAGATACATCGCCACAGTTAGGTGGTAACTTAGATACTAACTCGCACAATATACTTATTGATGATGCACATTTTATAGCAGATGAGAACGGTAATGAGCAGATTATATTTCAAACAACATCATCTGCTGTCAATCAATTTGATATAACTAATGCTGCAACAGGTAACTCTCCTGAGTTATCTGCAACAGGTGGTGACACAAACATTAGTTTAAAGATAACACCAAAAGGTTCAGGACAAGTTTTACTAGATGGTAATGTTGGAGTTGAGTCTGGACTAATTGATTTAAAGAACTCAGGTTCTAGGTCACAAATAAAATTTTACTGTGAGTCTAGTAATGCTCACGCACAAACACTACAGGCTGCTCCACATTCAGAGGCTGCATCAAACACTTTAACATTACCAAGCACAGGAGGTGACGTTGATTTAGTTTCAACAGCTTCTACTGCTACACTAACAAACAAAACGCTAACGTCACCAAAGATAAATGAGGATGTAGCACTAACAGCTACAGCAACAGAATTAAACTTATTAGATGGTGTATCAGGACTAGCACAAGCTGACTTTACAAAACTAGCTGCAGTGGACTCAACTGCTGCAGAGCTAAATATTTTAGATGGGGTTACATCAACAACAGCAGAACTTAATTTAGTTGATGGTTCATCTGCAGGTACAATAGTAAATAGTAAAGCAGTTATATACGGTTCTAGTGGTGAAGTAAATGCAACAACATTACAGATAGCAGGAACAGCTATTACATCAACTGCTGCTGAATTGAATATCTTAGATGGAGTTACATCCACAGCAACAGAACTAAATGTTATGGATGGTGATACGTCTGCTACATCCACAACGCTTGCAGACGCAGACAGGTTAGTAACAAACGATGCAGGAACAATGAAGCAGGTTGCATTAACAGATGTGAAAACATATTTAACCAGTGCAGGGTTTACGACAGATGACCCTACGGCACTTGCGATTGCCCTTGGATAGTTAGGAGAAAGAGATGGCAAATACATTTAAAGTGGTGACATTCGCAGCAGAGCCAAACGCTGCAGGTACACCCTACACAGTTTATACAACACCTTCAAGTACAACAACAGTTGTTATAGGTCTTGTATTGACAAACATACATACTTCTCAAGTCACAGCAGAAGTAGAGCTTGTAAGTGACACATCAGGAGGAGGCAGAGGAGCTACAAACGGTACAGCCTTTCTAGCCAAAGATGTGCCAATACCTGTAGGGTCTTCACTAGAATTGCTGTCAGGTGGTAAAGTTATATTAGAAACTACAGACGTACTAAGGATAGATTGCTCAGTCGCAGATAAACTGTCTGGAGCATTAAGCATCATGGAGATAACATAATATGCCATATATTGGAGTAGAACCTGCCTCTAACTTTCAAACTGCTCCTGCTGTTGTTAGGTTCAGTGG
>VTLG01009705.1_pt1 | contig 21384 bp, 33 predicted proteins | sample 4694571 | NCBI WGS metagenome assembly VTLG01 (sample SAMN12604809, study PRJNA352737) | marine metagenome | biome: ENVO:00000447; feature: ENVO:00000209|ENVO:00000569|ENVO:01000036; material: ENVO:00002151; isolation source: viral sequences binned using virsorter ... | reverse complement strand
AGCTGGTAGCCCATTTTATAATGCACTACCAAAGTTCAGATTGCCTGATGAAGGAATGACAATGCACATCAGCAGAGTTACTACAGGAACTACAGTTGCTGCACAGGCTTCCGAGAATAGTGCAGTATCAGAAACAGATATTGATGATACTGACTACACATTCCCGGTTTGCACATACGCAGGGGCCCAAGATGTTTCAAAACAAGCTATTGACAGAGGTACAGGAACTGAAGATGTATTAATGGCTGATCTAATCGGTCAATATTACACAGCAGTTGATAATGCTTGTATCAATGGGGACGAGTCTTCCGGGACATTGAAAGGAATAAAAAATATTTCTTCAATTACTTCCACAACATGGACTGACGGATCACCTACATCTGCAGAGTGTGTATCAAAGTTCGCTAAATTAATTAGCGACTTCACATCAGCAAGATATGCAAGTCCTGACTTGATCATAATGCACCCAAGACGTTGGGCTTACCTCGTTGGAGGTCTAGACGGAAATTCACGTCCGTTTGTTCTTCCTCAAGGTAACAACCCTTCAAATGCAGTTGGTATTGGTGCAATTGGTTATAACGCAGTTGGTACTCTTTTTGGAGTTCCAGTTATAACTGACGCTAATATCCAAACTGACGCTGGATCTGGAAATGATGAAGACAATGCATTTGCATTGAAAGTATCTGATCTTCCATTCTACGAGAGTGCAGGTCAGCCATTCAGATTACGATTTGAAGCAACAACACCTAAATCACTTCAAATAACTGTAGTTATATTTAACTACGTTGCATTTGGGGCTGGGAAACAACCTAAGTCTATCGGAATGCTTAGTGGTTCAGGAATGAACGGAGTTTTATAACTCTAATTTTTTATGTGCAGTAGTCCTAGTGATTACTGCACATAATTAGAAAAGGAAATATGGCAAAAGAAAAAAATGAAAGTTTGATTGAAGGTTACGAAAGTGAATTAAGATCAGCAGTCCAACAAAAGCGACCGAAGAAATATATCGATGATATTAAAAAAGCATTGAAGGCTGCAGGTGGCAAAGTTGAAGTTGCTGAGAAAGATCTAAAAGCAGAAAACACTTCAAAGAAAACTAAAACAACAAAAAAATAGAAGGTAGCTAGAAAATGGGAGATTATATAACGTCTAATAATTTTAAGACCTTTAACAACATTCCCACTTCAGATACACAAGATGACACCGCAATTTCTGCCGCAATAAGTGCAGCAAGTCGTGCAATTGAAACGTATTGCCACAGATCTTTCGAGGATTCAGGATCTGCTAGTGCAAGAGTTTATAAAGGAACTAATTACAAATATATTTTTACAGACGACTTTAATACAACTACAGGACTGGTAATTAAGTTCGATACCGGGGACAATGGATCTTTTGACAAAACATTAGTATCAGCTGACTATGAAGTCTATCCATACAATTCAAGATCAGGAGGAATTCCCAATTATCCATATTATCGAATTGATATGACCAATGATGATATTCCTTGTACCGGGGATCGACCGAGAGTTCAAGTTACTGCACAATGGGGCTGGTCAGCAGTCCCAAGTGAGATTACTGAAGCATGTTACCTTCTTGCTTCTGAATATTTCTTTTCTAAGAATGCACCATTCGGAGTTGCAGGAATTCAGGAAACGGGATATGCAATTACAGTTAGATCTAATCCAATGGTCCGAAGACTTTTAGATCCTTTTAGAAAACCTAACGAATGGGGAGTAGCATGAATGTAAAGCTAGACGCTAAGGCAATAGGTGGAGTTTTATCTGCACTTGTAATCAGCTTAATCAGTTGGCTATTTAGATCAGTACAACAGTTATCGATCCAAATAGAAGTTTTAGAAGCTAAAGTCATCGCAAGTGAAAGCAAACTGAATGATGTGTTGCAGATTATCCAAGGAATAGATTCCGAGATAACTGAGATCATCTGGAAGATTGGTGGATAAATGTGTAATTGTTCACAACCTTGCGGCAACTGTGGAGGATAGATCATGTCCACAATATCTGCAGTATCTGACGCACTAGAAACAACGATTGAAAATGTTTCTGGTCTAAGAGTCTATTCTGAAGCAGAAGACATCATTGCACCTCCAGCATGTGTTATTAATCTATCAAGTGTTGAGTTTGACCAAGCAATGAACCGAGGTCTTGATCAGATGAATTTTGAATTATATATTATTGTCCCAAGACAAAATTTAAGATCAGCAATCGATAGCTTGGAAGCATACACAACAGGATCAGGATCTAAGTCTATAAGGCAGCAACTTTTCAATTCTCCCGGACTAGGACTTTCTGATACTACAGCACGTGCAGTTAGAATTAGTGGTGCAGACAATGTTACTGTTAATGGTATCGATTGTCTGGGAACAACTATGGAAGTACAAGTGCATACGAAAGGATCAGCATAGTGGGAAAGTTTGAAATAATTGGACATAGAAAAGTAATGGGAAAAGATACCGGGGAGATCATAGAAATTGATGATGATCAGTTAGCTGCAACATTAGTTGCTGGGAATCATATCAAAGAGGTCAAAAGGGCAAGAACTAAAAAAGGTCATTACAAAGCTGATGATCCAAAAACAAAAGAGAATGAAGCGTACGAGTAAATGGCCATATTCACTCTAACTGACGGAAGATGTTTCATAGAAGGTTATGATCTATCTTCGCATGTTAATTCTATGAATCTTAATTTAACATCTGAAGAATTAGATACTACCAGTATTAATTCAGGTGGGTATAGATCTAAAGTTGGAGGCCTAAAGGATTGTCAATTTACTGCAGAAGGTTACTTCGAAGCTGGATCTAATAAACCTGACGCATTGCTTGGAGTTAGTTCTGGATCAGAACACATAATTTCTTTAATGGCAGACAATGGAACCGGGAATGCTTCATATTTTTTCAAAGCAAGACAATTTGACTATGGAATGTTTGGTGCAGTTGGAGATCTAACTCCTTTTTCTTTGAGTGCTTCTCAGTCTGCTGATCAACCAATTAGAGGAACTCAAATGTTAGATAGTGATACAACTTTGACTGCGACCGGGAATGGAACTGCACAAAATCTTGGTGCAGTAACATCAGCACAAAGTGTTTATGCTGCAATGCATGTCTTTAGTGTAGCCGGGACATCTACACCAACAGTAACTTTTAAGATCCAATCAGATTCATCTTCAGGATTCTCAAGTCCTACTGATCGTATAACTTTTACTGCTGCAACTGCTATTGGATCACAATACAAATCAACTGCAGGTGCAATTACTGATACTCATTGGAGAGTGAATTACACTATAACTGGAACAAGTCCAATATTTGGAGTAGCCGTTTCAGTAGGGATCGCATAATAAAAGCTTCTCGGTCGTAGACCAATTTAATCTATAACAAGTATATTTTTCTGATCTTTTCTTGATGTTCAATAGATATGAGTAAAAAAGAGGAGAAATAATGGCAGTATTTAACTTTGTTAATGCTTCTGTAACAATTAATTCAGTTGATCTTTCAGACCATGTTAGGTCTGTAACATTGAATTTAACTTCTGAAGAATTGGATTCTACAGCGATGTCTAGTACATATCGAACAAGAGTGGGGGGCCTTAAGGACGGATCTCTTTCTCTAGAGTTCAACCAAGATTTTGCTTCTAGTGAAATTGATCAGACTTTGAATGGAATAATTGGTACAACAGTAGCATTCGTAGTAAAGCCTGACGCAGGATCTACCTCTGCAACTAATCCAGCTTATAGTGGAAATGTTTTGATTACAGAATATCCACCTTTTGGAAATGCAGTAGGAGATCTCGCCACAGTAAGTGTTACGTGGCCAACTTCAGGTGCAATCAGTAGGGCCACAAGTTAATGGGTAACATGGTAATAACTTTGTCTGACGGGACACAGTTAGAAGTAGTTATTAAACCAGCCGACATTGTGGAATTCGAAAGAAAATTCGATGTGCCTGTTTCTAAGTTAGCGACCGAGCAACGATATGAATGGTTACTCTTTCTAGGGTGGCTTGGTGCTAAAAGAAATGGAGTTACTGAAACATACGACAAGTGGATTCAAACTGTAGAAGATCTAGATCTAACCGGGAAGACTGAAAGCCCAAAAGACATAGCCGTTTCATAGACGCAGTTGCATTGATCTCAGTTGAAACGGGAATTGATCCGAATGATCTACTAGATCTTGATCTAGAAATGTTTGACGCAATGGTCGAAGCCATAAATAATAAATATGAAGGTAATCAATGAGTGAAGCAGTAAGAATACAAGGACTGAATGAAATAGTTAAGGATCTAAGGAAGTTCGGTCATAAAGATACAGTAAAGATCATAACTACTGTAAATAGAAAATTCGCTATTGAGATCCGGGAGAAGACCAGAAGAAAATTAGCAAATTCCCCGGTGCCTTTGGCAAAGAAATCTTCTAAGGGAGTAACTCATCGTGCAAGTGGAACTAAGGCCTCATTAGTTTACAATCGACAAAAATTAGATAAATATCCAACAATTAACATGGCCAACTTCGGTGCTAGAAATTGGCATGTCCCTAATACTTTGGATCAACAAAAGAAATTTGGTCAAAGTGTTTATCCTATTCGTCAAAGTACTATCGGTCGTCTTCCTCATTCAAGACCGGGTGCCAAGAGAACTGCAAGAAAATGGGTAGGATCAGTATGGGACATAGGAGATGTGGACTGGACAAGTTGGGGTAAAGATGACTATGGATTTTTTACTACGATCAAGCAAACAAGATCCAAGATCTTAGACGCATATTCTAAGGAGTTGGATCATGCATTAGATCAGATCAGGGGTGCTAATGGCTAAAGATAAAAAAGCCCTAGTAGTTGAACTCTTAGGAGATTCCAAACAATTAGTCGCTAATCTAACTAAGACTCAGAAGCGAATGCAGAAGTTTGGATCTGCAGCTAAAGGAATTGGGAAAGCAGTTGCCGCAACTTTTGCTGGAATAGGATTAGCTGCAGCAACAGTTGGAAAAGATATGGTCATGCTGGCCTCAGACGCTAATGAAGCTGGATCAGCATTCGCTACGACCTTCGAAGATATTTTACCTAAAGCAGGATCATTCGTAGAAGAATTTGCCCACAAAGCTGGATTTGCCGGGTTCGAATTGGAAGCCCTCTTAACAAAGTCAGGTGCAGTTCTTCAAGGAATAGAAATGACCGGGGAAGCGTCATTTGATCTATCCAAAAATCTTGCCGTTCTTTCCGGGGACGTCGCCAGTTTCAGCAACGCACAGGGTGGTGCCGCAACTGTAATGGACGCAATGACGAAGGCACTTTTAGGCGAGACGGAATCATTAAAGACGTATGGAATCGCCATAAATCAGACCGACATTCAAACACAAGCCTTGATGATGACCGGGAAAGCAAATGCGAAAGAATTAACAAAGCAAGAGAAGGCATACGCAACTTATGAATTATTATTACAGAAAACAACAGTTCAACAAGGAGATCTTAATCGAACGCAGGATTCATTCGCTAACAAGACAAGGCAATCTGCAGCTAGGATCAAAGATCTAAAAGTTCAACTTGGGAATCAACTATTGCCAATCGCTGAACAGTTGTTGCCAGTAATAATGAATCTAGTTGAACAAGTTGGACCTTCATTGGTAGAAGCAATCAAAGCTGCAGCACCAGCCCTTCAAGCAATTGGAGAATTGTTCGCATTATTACTCCCTCCAATCATTGCAGTAGTTAATGTGATCTTGAAACAAATGATGCCAGCATTTCAAAAATTCAAAGGATTTATTGAACGAGTGATCGCACCATTCATAACGGATCTTCCAAAGCTATTTGAAAACATGATCAATAGGATCATTAATGGTCTAAATAAGTTTATTGATCGTCTTAATTCCCTGACCAAAAAAGCTGCAAAGGTATTAAAAGCATTGGGCTTCGATGTAGACGCTTGGCAAATATCAAAAATCGGAAATGTTGATTTCGGTCTTGATACTGAATCAAAAAAGAACTTAGATGATCTTGACGCACAAAGAGAAGCTGCAGCACAAATGGTGGGTGTACCTTCTGTTGCTACAAATGTTGGTACTTCTATACCTAGATCAGTAACTACCCCGGTAGCAGGATTAAATACTAATGTTGGATCTGATCGTTGGGGTTCTGGTCAGCAAACTACTAATTACAATGTAGACATAAAAACAAGTACTTTCGTAGATGAAAAGAAATTAGGGGAAGAAATAGTTACAGGTCTGAAAGCATACGAAAGATCTAATGGATATGTTCCAATCAATGTCGAGAATGCACAGAAATTAAGATACGGAGTCTAAATGGCACTCCCTACAATTCGAGTCAGAGTTGCGTTCACAGATTCAATATTTGAATTAGATGATCCAGTTAGAGGACGACTTGATTATGGAAAACTTGGAGGAACTTCATTTTTTACTGATGTTACAAGTTATGTTCTTGGAGTTGATGTAAATAGATCACGATCAAGGGACATTGCTGCATTCGGATCAGGATCAGCAAACTTTGTTCTTGATAATATATCAGCCCGGTTCGATCCAACAAATGCTTCTGGTCCGTACTATGGAGGAATTGAACCATTAATGGAAGTAAGGATAGACGCAACTACTGACGGAGGATCTAATTATAAAGATATTTTTTCAGGATTTGTTAATGATTGGATCATCAACTATCCAAACTCATCAGATTCTACAGTTAATGTATCTTGTTCAGACGCATTCACAAAATTAGCAAACACAGAATTGGTCTCGCAAAGTATTTCTAGTGCAGCGACCGGGGCATTCATAACTTCGATACTTGATAACTCATCTGTTAAATTTAGCCCGGACAGATCTATCGAAACAGGCAATTCAACTCTTGCTGCACAAACAATTTCTGATAACACTCTTGCTGCGATCCAAACAGCAGAATTCAGCGAACAAGGTGCTGTCTTTATAGCTAAAGACGGAACTTTTACTTTTAAGCAAAGGCATTCAACATTCCCAAGTTCTTCAAGTGCGACCTTCTCTGATGACGGATCTGATCTTCCCTATACAAGAATGGATCAGACCTTAAAAGATGATTCATTGTATAACAAGGTCAGCTTGAAAAGAAATAGTGGATCTACTCAAACTGCGGAAAATGCAGCTTCACAAACAAAATTCTTAGTTAGAACATTTTCAAGGACTGATCTGTACAACAATAGTGATTCAGATGTTTTAGATATTTCTAATCACATCTTAGCTAAGTATGATGAAGCTGATCCAAGATTCAATGAAGTCAATATAGATCTAAATCTATTATCAACTTCGCAACAAAATACAGTTCTTGATCTAGAAGTGATAGATATTATCACAATTGAAATAACCCCGGTCGGAACCTCAAGTCAAGTTAGTAGGATCTCTATAATTGACGGGATCCAATGGACTATTTCTCCAACTTCTCAAACTTTGATCTTCAAGACCAGCGATAGTACAGACGCACAATTCTTAAGATTGAATAGCACAATATTTGGAAAATTAAACACAGATAAGCTCGGTTATTAACTATGACAAGTATGTTTTTGGATTTAGATCGTGCCATATTCTTAAAAATAAAAAGGAAATAAATTATGCCCGGAAGTGGATTTAAGAGTTTCTCTAGTGGAGATGTTTTAACTGCCGCAGATGTTAATGGTTATCTCATGCAGGGAGTCATGGTCTTTGCAGACGCTTCTGCCCGAGACGCTGCAATTTCTTCTCCTTCTGAAGGAATGTTTGTATATTTAACAGGATCTAATGCACTTCAGTTTTATGACGGATCTTCTTGGACCGCAACTTCATTAACTGCAGATATAACCGGGGTAACTGCTGGAAATGGTCTTTCAGGTGGGGGAGTCAGCGGAGATGTAACTCTAGCACTTGATCTAGATGAATTAACTGGTGCAACAGTCAATGTTGCTGCAGATAGTATTCCAATCATTGACGCAGACGATAGCAATGCAAGTAAGAAGGAAACACTTGCAGACATAGTAACCGGGATAACCGGGGCAAACTTAACTGCAACATCAGGAGTAATTGCATTAGATATAGACGCAACAGTAGATTTTAACGATCAGACCGCACAAGAAATAGTACTAAAAGACTATGCTGAAACAGATGTTGCCTTAACTTCTGCCGCAACTTTGGCTATAGATCTAGCGAATGGAAACACAGGTCATGTAACTTTGGCTCATAATGTAACTGATATAGACTTCACAAACGTCCCGGCTAATGGAACATCTAGCTTCACTTGTGTATTTACACAAGACGGAACAGGATCAAGAACATTGGCCATTAATGCAATTTCAGTTAATAGTGGTGGGCATGTAACCGGGAAAACTGCGGGAGGATCAGGCGTAACTTTAACAACTGCTGCAGCAAGTATAGACATAGTAACTTTCTTGTTTGTAGACGCAGGAACTCCGTATATAAATGCATTATTAGATTTCAAGTAAAGGAGTGATATGCCTTTTGGTGCAAGTAGATTTGGATTTACTCTAGGATCAAGTGGAATTCCCTATGAAGGGACCGATGTTTCAGCTGATCTTTTATGGCATGTTAAAAAAATCCCGGCAGGTGGATCTAGTGGTTCTCCAATATCAGTTACAACCGGGAATGGTTATGAAAGCAATGGAATAAATGTAAATGGAACAACTTGGGCAGCCAAATTTACATGGTATGACGGCAATACAACATTTGGATCAGGATCAATAGGAATAGATTCAGGCAGTCTTGGTCTATTTCGAGTAGACGGAAATATGACTGTTAGTTCTGGATTTACCTTAGCCACATCAGATAATTGCCGTGGAATGTATGGATTTATAGACGGAGATCTTACTGTTGAAGGTACGATCTCAGGTTACTCATCAGGAATTGACGCAGGATCTTCTCAAGGTGCATTCAGAATTAATTCAACAGCTAATGAGGTAGCTGGATCAGGAACAGTCGAAATAACTGGATCTGCTGCAGCTCATACTGCAGGAAGTTCAACTGCTTCTACCTTAACTACAGGTGGGGGAGGATCAGGTGGTGCCGGGAATTATGGATCAGGAAATGGTGCTGAAGGTCATACCTTTGGTGGTGGATCTGGAGGTGGTGGATCAGGAGGAATTGCCTATCCAGCTCACTATTCAGGTGGTGGTGGTGCAGGTGGAACTGCCGACACTTATGGAGGTGCAGGTGGAAATGGTGGTGCTTCAGGTCATACTAAATGGGGATATTGGACATCAGACGCAGGTGGAACCGGGGGAACTGGAATCACAGGTGGAACAGCAGGTGCGAATAACTCCTATAACCCTTCTAGCTCAACAGCAGGAAATGCTGGTTTAGCAGACGGCATTGCTTCAAATGTAGTTTTATATGCGACCGGGGATATAACAGTTGATAGTGGTGGCACAATTTCAACTTTAGGTAAGGACGGACAAACAGGTTATCATACTTCTCAAATGCAAGGAGGAGGTGGAGGTGCCACAGGGGGTGGAGTCATAGTAGCAATTTGTGCTGGAACTTTTACAAACAATGGAACAGTAAGTGCTGCAGGAGGATCAGTTGGTGCAGGTCGTGGAGGATCTTCAGCAAGTGGTGCTGGTGGAGTTTTAACTGGTGGATCTTATGGTTAATGCTTGGTATAACCCTAATCATGAAAAACATAGAGAGTGGAAAGAGAATTTTGGATTTACAGATTCAGATCTAATCTCAGATAATACTGATGAATCTTTCAAGGGAGAAACAAAGTATCCAAGTATCGAAGTTACAGTTGGCGAAGGATCATACAAAGAAACATTGCCTGAATATATAAATCCAGTTACCGGGGAAGAACTTGGATCACAGGAGGTCAGCATAAATGTAGAAGCACATGAAGGCCTTTATTACTTTGAGAATAAATCAGAATATGATCTTTGGATTACTAATACATTAAATGACATGTCTGCCAAGGTAGAAGATCCAGCAGGGGAAACAACTAGATTACCACAAGAAATCCTACCTGATCTCCCTGATTGGCTAGAGGATTACAACAAATAGACTGACCTAGAACATAGCTGAAGAATTCGGCACTACCTATCATTAATATATTCTTATGATTGATGTATTTTGGACAATTAACCCTCTGGTCGATCCACCTTCATCGATCTACGCAGATCCAATCAAAGATCCTTCACTTGCAAGATGTCCCGTTGTTGGGGAAAATGCTGCAAGAACTAGGATCATTCCTTCTCCTTATCACTTAAAGATCAGCCCGGTATGGGAGTTTATTGAGAAGCATGATCAGTATGAATTCAAAGGATTTAATGCAGAATCTAACGATCTAAGAGATCCTTTTATCTGGTCCAATCATACAGTTGATATAACCGGGGAAGAATTATGGTACGACCGAACAAAAGCACAATTTCAGATCGTAATTCCTTATATATTTATCTGCCCTGATCCAATGGATATGACATTGGTAGGTCTACAAAGTTCTGAAACAAGATCTAAACTTGATGATCTTCTAATGATAGGTGCGACCATGAATATCAATAAAATGGCAAGAAGTCTATCTAGTGCATGGACTTTTCAATCAATGAGGGACACAGAAGCCGAATTTCTCAAAGGTCAGCCACATATTAAGCTGCAATTTAGTGAAAAGATCAGGCTGCATAAATTTACTTCAGGAGATCTTTTCACAAATTGGGTACGATCCAACAATGGTTTAACAAACTATCAAATGGGAACAGCAAGAATCTTTGATCGTATTAAACAGAGAAGACCGAGAGATCTTTTCAAGGAAGTTAAGAACAATGTGGAATACAGCGAAGCATAAGATCCAATTTATCTCCTTAATTGAAGGATTCCCGGAAGAATTATATCCTCAACCAGCTAGATCAGAAATTCCCCAATGGTTCAAAGATATGCCAATGCTTACAGAAGGAATGAAGAAGTATGATCGTGGAGGAACTGTAAGACGTTGCCCAAGTTTTATTGAATGGCTTGGTCAAGGATACATTGTAAAGATGTGGGCAGATGTTGTGTTGAAGAATAGTGAGGATTTTTGGGAATGGAGAACTCCTGATCAACAATTCAGGTGGGATAAGCACCCGGCTGATCAATTTCAAGATCATCTTCCACATGATCGTGTAAATGTTGTCTATAAATGTGCAAGTCCCTTCAAGGTCGTAACTCCAAAAGGCTGGTCTTGTTATGAGTTCCCATTGTTATTTGATTTCAATCCTGATTGGCAAGTTATGGCTGGTATAAATAATTCAGATACTTTTCATGAGTGGAATTCTACGATCATGTTGTTTGGAGATAAAGATGAGATCTTTATTCCTAGAGGAACTCCAATTTCACAAATCATTCCATTCAAAAGAGGTAAGTTGAAAAGCATAAATAAATTTATTCATGATATAGATCATAAAACTAAAGAAGGTATGCAGAGATCCGAATATAGTGGAAGATCTTTATTTACAGGAAGCTATTTTGAGAGTGCGACAAGATCAAGTATTGGGAAGCATACTGGATTTGATAATCCAACAAAGTACACATATAAGAAGAAAGGAAAATGAATGGTCAGTTTAGAAGACTATGCGAAGGATAATCCTCATAAGAGTAGATTCTCTCAAATGGAAGATCCTAAATTAGAAAAGTTGGTAGATGAAGCAATAGCCGGGATTAAAAAAGGAATTGAACCTACTATTGCTGCAAAGTGGGTAAGAGAGAATTCTCCTATTGAGATCACGATCCAACATGACACAGTAAGGCAATGGTTATATGACAAGGCAAGAGAAAAAATATAAAAGCCTTAATGAATTTGCTAGATCACAACAAGATCTAGCGTTCAAAGGTAAAGCAAAAGTCAATGCACCAAAAGGATTTGAACCGGGGATTCGCTGGGATAATAAAAATAAAAAAGGATCTATCACTAGCCGGGGACTAAAGAAGGAAGATGATCCAAGGTGGGACGATTATATGATCCAATGGGGATTCGATCCAAAGAAGTTTAGAGTTAAGCAAGATACAGTCCAATTCAGGTGTTGGGACGCCAATTATGGAAAAGATGAGAATGGAGATCCACTTATTCAGACTCTTTATTACTACAAGTGTGATCTTGAATTAAAGTCCCCGGAATATGAAGATGTAGATTATAAGTCATTAGTAGATCAGATCAAGAAACACAAAAAAAGACCTAAAAAACAGTCCACGGACCCGTTGGCATTTTTAGTATGTTTAGCTGATTGGCAAATGGGAGTTAGATCTAGTGATAAGATCGTAGACCGAGTGCTGCAAGGCATTGAAGATGTTGAGAATCGAATTAAAGATCTAGAACGGATCGGAGTTAGACCTGATCAATTAGTTATCGGATCTTTAGGAGATCTTATCGAAAATTGTGGGAATGATTGGTACCCAGCGCAAACTGCAATGCTTGATATTCCTTCACTTAGAACACAAACAATGATCGCAAGAAGATTAATTATGAAATGCATTCAAAGGTGGTCTAAATTATTTAATGATGTTATTGTCTTTTCGGTCCCCGCAAATCATGGAGAAAATGTCAGGAGAGGGGGCAAAGCAACAACTGATCCAGCGCAAGATAATAAAGATCTAGAGTTATTCGACTCAATTGCTGAAGCATGTGCGCTGACCGAAGCATATAAGGACATAAAATTCGTTATTCCTGAAAGATCTTTTACTGTAACTCTCGATATTAAAGGAGTTCACTTAACTGCATGTCATGGTCATAATTATCCACGTGCCGGGCAAGACTCCATAGCTAAACAAAAGAAATGGGCAATGCAGCAATCTCTTGGATCTACTCTCTCTGGATCTTTCGATGTTCTTTTGAATGGACATTTTCATTACACAAGTTATGTAGAAGAATATTCTAAATTTTTTATTCAAGCACCTTGCTTAATGGAACCTGATGAACAAGATTGGTATTCATCTAAGTATGGATCTGTAACTAAGCCGGGGATCCTTACCTTTGTCCTAGGTGGAGAAAAGAAGTTGCAACATTTTGAAGTTTTATAAATCTGAACTAGGACAATTTTGTTTACGATCTTTAATGATAATATCGAAGTATGAAGTTTGAAATATTAAGAATTCATAGTTCAGATGATCACAATGGCTTCACTAATGGAATCTTATTCCAAGTAGATCAAGGAGTACGAAAGTTCCTTGCATATACTCTTGAAGATGAGAAAAGAGATGAAAAGATCAGAGGAGAGACCAGAATTCCAGCTGGAGTTTATAAGTTATCTCTTTGGGCTGGTGGATCATATCATGCCCGGTATCAAAAGAAATTTGCTGATCAAGGACCTGATTGGTGGCAAGGATCCATTGTTGTCAATGATGTCCCCGGTTTCACGGGAATATTGTGGCACCTTGGTAATTTTGAGAAAAATACCATGGGCTGTTTACTTTTAGGATCTGAACAGAAGACAAATAATTTTATTGGAGATAGTAAGGGTGCCTTCTTAAAGGTCTACCCAATTGTAAGAGACGCCATAAAAAGTGGGGAGGAAGTTACTGCCCATTACATAGATTATGACGGGAAGATCTCTTTATCTAATAAATCAACTGACGATGTAATGCTTACTGAAGCAGTAGATCGCAAATACGATCAGATCTTGAAAGATGTTCGTGCATTAAAAGATCTTCGAAACAATATTCAATAACAACAAAGGAGTTATTTGCAAATCCAATGCCCAACATGTGGGATCCCTTTAGTTTACGATCTAGAGGAACGTTGCTTTAGATGTAACAACAAACAATGCAAATTATATTTGAAAGTACAAATTCAGAACAAATAGAACATTAGATATGAACTGATCGTCTTTTAGAATCAATGTAATGAGTGAGGGTAACATTACCAATAAGGAACTTTTACTTCGTCTTACAGATAAAGTTGATGACTTGTCTAGGCATGTAGAAGATGAATTACATAAAAGACCGACAAGACCAGAAATCTTTGGGTGGGTAGGTCTCGCTGGTACTGTTCTGATCTTAATAATGATATAAAGGAATAAAGTGAAAGAGTACTGGAAAAATGCATTGATCCGTGGATTTAGAAGCGGACTTCAATCAGCACTAGCAATCATTTTGTCATCACAGGCAGGACTTTTTGAAGTCAATGTACTTCAAGCCGCAGGAATCGCACTTGCCACAAGTCTGTTGAGTGTTGTTCAGAATGCTCTCGAAGATATGCCAAATGATTTCATGTCTTCAATCCCGAAAGGTTAAAGAGATCTACTATGGCTAGTCTTAAAGATAATTTAACTCTAGTCATAGCAGTCATTACTTTAATCGGGTTCTTGTTGTCTGGTGCAAAAAATACTTTTGATCTAATAGAGAAAGTAGAAGGAATAGATCAGGCACTCGCAGAACAAACTTCTTGGGTCCAATCCCATGTTCTATCTTTTGCCGGGCAGCTTGATAAATATCAAACGGAAAACAATGAGAGATTCGATGATCTTTATTTGATAATTGAAGCTCAACAAAAAGAAATAGAAGATCTTAGATCCTTAGCCGAAGGAACCAATTATTGGGTATACCAAATAGAACAAAGAATTTGTTCTTCGAACACGATCAAGAATAAAATTGGTGGGGATTGTGATGATTGATAAACTACGTCAGAATATTCCTCTTGTTCTCGGTGGTATTACTTTGCTGGGTGCTATTGGTTCAGGCATTAATGAAATGGGGAGAGTCGTGGACACTCTTACTGGAATCGATGATAGAATGTCTGAAATCGAAATTCGATTTGATGAACTAAGAGATGAAACAATGGTATCGAATGATATTGCAATTATATTTGAAAAGATCAATCAACTTGAACAAGAGTCATGGGAGTCCGGGTATTTAGAAGACCGGGTGTTGCTGCTTGAAGAATCCTATGGCGATCTACAAACAAAATATTATGATCTTGAATATGATATTGAATATTTGAAAGAGAGGATCATCTATTTAGAGTCTGACATGAATCAAGATCAAGGTGGAGTTGAGGATTATGAACTTCAAGAGTTAAAAGATCGTCTTTTGATCTTGGAGAATGAATGGTATAACAACAAATGGAAGTTTGAAGATTTCGATAATCGAATACAATGGCTAGAGTCCCGGTAATGGAGTGGTGGTTCCCACTTTTCGTAGTAGCAGTTAGCATTTTAATATTTTATGGAATATGGACTACATTAATGACCTTGGCTGGAGAATTTCAGAAATACGTGGACGATAACGAGAGATCCAGTCTAGAATAAAATACAGGTGTGATGATATGCATGGGGCAACACTCGTAACCATTCCGAACACGAAAGTTAAGTCCATGACAGCCGATGATACTTGAGGGCTTCCCTCTGGGAAAGTAGGGGATTGCACCTATAAAAGAGTCCACGGGTCCTTTCTGGTCAGCGTGGACTTTTTTTTGCCCGGAATAGTGGATTTGGACCACCTTATTCAAAAAGTTGGACCATTTCATGGACCATTTTTGGACCAAAAAGCAGCTTCTTTTGGTATCACTCCCGAAAATATTCAATAATTTCAATATTTTTTTTTCGGTCGATCCAAAGAGATCCAACAAGTTCTAAGTTCATTCCGAACCCATTTTGAACCTGTGTTCCTTTATACTCTCATGATCTTTGATACATTTTGAGGTAATCTAGCCTATAAACATTAGACTTTATAAATTACTCCCCATTTCTCTGATAGACCTCAAATATCTCAAATACCCTCCTTTCTACGAAAAAAAAGACCATTTTTGGACCATTCCTGATCTTAAACCGGGGTAGGTCTGTAGTAGACAAATAATCTAATTCAGGCCTATAATGTTCTTACAACGGATTAAGAAAGGAAGTAACAAAATGAAAGAATCCAAAGTAACTAACACAAGTAGGCTTACCTATTCAAAAGGTAGCCTTAATTCAAAAGGTATGAACACATTCATTAATCTTTTGATCAGAGAAAATGGTCACGGAAGAAATTGTGGCTATTCTTTTTGCGACACTCTAATTATCAACGAAACAGCTACTACAAGTTTAAGTGAAGCTGTTGAGATAATTATCGAAGACGAATCACTTTATGACCTTGAAGGTCAAGAAGATGACATTGATGTTGTAACTACCGACGAATGGGATTACGCAGCAATGGATTTCATTCAAAATAAGGAGATAGCTCACACGATGTTGTTCTGTAACAAAGCACATCGTGATCTTCATATAACAGGTCTTAAAAGGTTAAGGGCTGAATTGGAATCCGAAATGGAGGAAGAATAATAATGGATAAAGTAGAAAATCAAAATAACAAGATCTTATTTAAGAAGCTAGTTAAGATCGCTATCGATAACTGGAAATATATTGATTATGGATATTTGTGTAGAAAGTTAATCTATGCATTGGCTAGAACTCAATTGATGTTCCATTATGAAGATCCTGATTTTGCTGATGACTTTACTGATGATGAAATCAAAAAAATTGAGGAACTTATCGAAGTTGAATATAACTCCGAGAAACAATATAAAGAATATAAAAGAATCGTTAGATTGGGAGGGGGTGCTTAATGTCGAATATAAATCTTTATGAGTCTATTGAAAGTTCAATGGACTCATATATCCAATATCTTTACGACCGAGAGGTCTTGTATATCGCTTCGACCGGGGGCGGCATGATGTCTTATGGATTTAAGGTCAGAGATGATGTTGAGTGGTTAATCAATGCAGTTGATAAAGAATCAGGAGACGGATTTTCTGCAGACCTGACATTAATCAAATCAGATACAAAATGTTTGTTTGGTTATACAGACCACCGGGACGTTTATGATGAGTTCATGTTCGTTGATACTTTCGCAAGAGGTATGAAAGAGATCTTGACACATAAATATCCTATGAAGATGAATCAAGAATATCATGACCAATATGAAAAGATGTTGAACAATGAGTGTTGATTATCCATGGAGAATTAATCTAAAGATCTCATTCAATGATGATGAGTTAGTGGGCGCTGCCTTACTAGATCATGATCAAGATATTTTGATTGATTCAATCACAGTAAGTAAATCAAAGAATGGCAAAGAAGTTGAAGTCATTACTTATGAAACAGATTTGGAGGAAGAATAATGTCTTTATACACAAAGATCAGGAATGATCGTAAAAAGAAATACAATGTTCGATTCAAGGACCCTGTAACTGGTAAAGATTCTTCGGTCGCAAACTTTAAGACCAAGAAGGAATGTGATCAGTTCTACTTAGACTACAAAGAAAGTCTGCACACAAATCAATTTAAGGATCAAGAAGATCTGACCTTAAGACAATTTGTTGATATGAATAGAGAATGGATCATGAATGGGAAGTACAAGTCTATTAACAATGCGAAAAATACTTTGCGAGTTATGGACAACATTGTGCTGCCTAAGTTAGGCGACCGGGGGCTTAATGACATTTCTGTTGTGGATTGGGAGAAGATCTTTAATGATATGAATACATCTCGAAGACTTTTCTTAAAAGAAGATCACAAGGATAAGCAGATTGTTCCTACTAAGATCAAGAAGAAGATCAGGAGAGAAAATATTCCTACGATCCAAGAATTCGTGGAGTATTTCAGATCCGAGGTCTGCATGGATCCACAGAAGCATAGAAGAAAATGCCCCGGTCAATGTTATGAAGCCGGGTATAAGAACTGTATGTGTAGCCAAGAACTAAAAGATCGTGTTGAATATGAAAAAGACGATCAGGGCAGGTTCATTCTTTGTAATCAGATCACTTTGACTGAGTTATCTCAATTGAGTGGTGTTAATCGCAAGACCTTGGTCCATTGGAGAGATAGTAATAGCAAAAGTTTACCAAGTGCTGATCATTGGAGGAAGATCTATCCATATTTGAAGCTAAAAAGGTATCCAATCGATATATTCGACCTTGAGGAGGTCGAAGCAGCAGGAAGATCTAAAGTAGTTGGAACTCATGTTGCAGATGAACCTTATACTTATGGATACATACAAAAGGTAAGAAACATCGTTTGTGTTTTCTATAGAAGGGCAATGAATCTTGAATTGTCTGATAATCCAACGATCTTTAATACCAAGCTGCCAAATAAACAAAATGCGAATATAAAAAAGAGTATTCATCAAAGGCACCGGGAGATTTGGGAAGAATCTGATGTGAAGTACTTTCTTGATTACCTAGCTGACCAGAATACACTTATTAATGATCGTTATGATCTTAAAGGTTATGATCGTGATTATTTCGCATATTTCTTATATACCCGGAAGGGACTAAGAAGATCAGAATTGCCACCTATTGAACTTAATGATGTAGTGATCCAAGAAGACGGATCATCTTATATTAAGATCCAAAGGCAAGTGGACACTTCAAACTCTCTCGGTCGTAAGGCAAAATATGACACTTTATCGGTTAAAGGATCTCAAGGTCCTAATGATTATGACATTATTGGGCTTGATCATAAAGAGACCGAGCAGCTTAAGGATCATATTGATCTAATGAGTAGAGAGAAAGCTAGTAATCCTGATTATCCTGATCATAATTATTTATTTGCAATGGAGGACGGATCCTTGATCTCTTATGACTATTTCTCTAAAAAGTTCAATAGATTAGTTAAAAAGCTTGAGATCTTGCCTAAGATCAGTCTTCATGGTCTAAGACATTCATTGGCTACCCGGCTAATGAGGGAAGGTAAATCAAAAGAAGTAGTACAAGCAAGAATGCGACATAAGAATTATAAGACTACTGAAGCATATTACATTCATGAGTCTGATGAAGCATTGCAAGAAAAGTGGATAGATGAGGAGGAGATCTTACATGAAAACAATGCCTGATAAGGTCTATAATCAACTAAACGCAATCAGAGTATCTGGTATAATCAACATGTTTGATTTTATTGGTGTCTGTAACCTATTAGATCAAGAAGGATCTGATTGGATACAAAAAAACAAAGATCAATACTTTGAAGGTCTGTTACATGGACCGAGTGTGTGGGGGATTAAAGATCAAGATCCGGGATAGCAAGACAATTACTTCCTAATCCGTTGTATACATCTTGTGAAAAGTGCCACTTATTAATTTAGGTGGCACTTCCCATTTGGGCAGTTATAGATCTTTTATGTGTTGGAAAGCCAACTTCATGTAGTGAGTAGCCAACTTTGGGGGCATATCAATAAATAATTCCTTCATAATGTCATCGTATATATAAAACTCAGTAAAGATCAGATCTAGATCTTTAATGATAATTGATTTCATTTTCACAGGCATTATATAGCCTTTCTTATCAAGTGGTGCATTAAACTGGTATTGAAATTCTATCTGGTCAGAAGATCTTACTTTTTCCTTAACCTCATCAGTCAATTGATATGTATCATGATCGAAGATTCCATACCGGGGGATCTCCTCTGAGAATTTTCCTTTAGTTATGATGTCTTCCCAAGTTTTAAGATTCTTGACCTTTAATCCCACTCTATGGATCATCTCCGCATATTTAGCGTTATACCACACTAAATACCCATGTTCAATTGTTCTAACATCAACTCCAATCAAGGAATGGTCATGAACTTCATTAAGGATCCAATCATCAGGGAGTTGTATGTTCTGATCCTTGTACATTCTGCGAATATTATCTAATTTATCAGAATTATTAATAATATTATAAAACCGGGTAGCAGTTGAATCAGGATTCATTTTTAAGCTGCCTTACTTCATCTCTTAATTTCTTAAGATCTAATCTGATTTCCTTCATAGATTTAGATAGATCTTCTCTTTGTTTGATTTGTTCGTGGGAGTAAAAACCTCCAATCTCATATAGATCTAAACCAAATCTAGAAAGTTCCTCGCTAAATAGATCTACTAAATTATCTACTGTTGCCTTATGAGGTAAACGACCTCTTTCATACATCGATACAGTTGTGATGTGGCATTCGAGATGATCAGCTAGTTCTTTTTGAGTTAATCCCTTCCATTGCCTGACTTGTCGGAGTGCTTGACCGAACTCCTTATTGCTATTATCTGGCATAGACCTATTATCGTCTATTTTCAAAGTGTAATCAATGTCTTCTGAACTACTCATGGGTTCCATAATAGACTTAAATAGACCGAGAGTAAATAGAGTGGCAAAAATATATTTAGTATTAGTTGAAACGACTAATGTTGTCTACCAATATAGATGATATTAGACAGCGAGTCTATAACGGAAAAGAGAGGTTAATTATGAATAAAGTTTTAACTGCATTCAGATTCACTCGTAGTGCGACAAATCCATTCGAGATTGGCGATGTTATTGACATCAAATTTGAAGATCTAACTTATGAGAATGCTGAATACATTGGGCAATTAAGTCCAACGGATCATGAAGATCCAAATCCACTTCTTTACTTTTTTATCCCGGAACAAGGGGAAGACATAGAGAAAAGATTAAGAATAAGACTAAAAGCGATCCAAGATTTTGAGTTTAAGACCTTGGTTAATGGAAATTCAATCAAATGAGATCTTCTTTACTAAGTGTCAAAGAAGTCGCAATGGAATTAGGCATTTCTCCGAAGACTGTTTACAAATACATTAGTCAAGGTCTACTCAAAACAGTCAAGCTGCCAAATGTAGTGAGAATAGATCCAAGGGAACTTCAAAGAATTAAGGATACAGGAATCTAATGGAAGAAGATCAAGTAATAAGAGATCCGTTTAGATCACAAAGAGAAGAACTGATCCAGCCTTTCCCTGATCAATATATTGATAAAAAGGGTAAATATAGTTATATAAAACATGGGCAATTAGCACAAAGACTCATTCAGGTCGTAGGACCTTTTAACTTTTTTGTAAAAGAATTAATTTTTGATTCAGATCAAGTTTTAACCGGGGCAATTGTTCGCTTGGAACTCTATATTGACGGAGAATATCAAATCATAGAACAAACAGGGGCAATAGAACATAGACAAGATAACAATGCCCAAAATTTGAAACATGCCGAATCTGACGGCTTCAAAAGATGTTGTGCAAAGCTAGGTCTTGGTCTTCAAACATGGAATGAAGATCAGTATTGGCTTCACAAGAAATTTAACGTAACTCCCTTTGTTAGTACGTTAAAAGAAACGGGGCAAAGCGAAGGAGGTGTGATAGATCATGAAGAAAATGAATGAAGCTGATTCGTTTAACACATCAATTGATCTTAAACATTCCGTGTTCGGTCCTACAGGCAACTGCTGGACCGGATCTCCTTCGCTGAACCCTAGATTGGGTAGTGAAGGTGCCTACGGCTAATGACTACATCACAAGGGCTGCAAATTCAAACTGGAGAGACGAGGGACTCTGTATCGACCGGGATAACGATCTTTACTTTCCCACAGGATCAAGAACTAACCTCTTTACCCCAAAAAACTATTATGAAACACAAGAATTATGTCAATTCTGCCCGGTTAAGTATGAATGCTTA
>VTLG01007123.1_pt1 | contig 21384 bp, 19 predicted proteins | sample 4694571 | NCBI WGS metagenome assembly VTLG01 (sample SAMN12604809, study PRJNA352737) | marine metagenome | biome: ENVO:00000447; feature: ENVO:00000209|ENVO:00000569|ENVO:01000036; material: ENVO:00002151; isolation source: viral sequences binned using virsorter ... | reverse complement strand
TTCGTCTGGTACAGGGGGTACTACAGGGCTAGTTATAACACTTTCCACTTGACTCGCAAAGACTGTATCCCAACTTGATGTCGGACACATCGCGGTCAAAGCTGCCAGATTAAACGAACCTTTAGCTGCTTTGGTGAAATCACCGTCTGCGGCTATAGCTGTGGTAGAAAACGTGGTAGTGTAATAGGTTGCATCACCTTCACTGTCGTTCTCATACGTCATTTCCAAATGCCACTCTTCCACTTTACTGGATTTAACATAGGGAATAGACTTCGTTAGCTTTTTAGTTACTGCCATTTTTATTCTCCGTTATTGTCGCACTTATCATGTGCTTTTTGTTTTAATTGCTCGACTTCTGCCGAGAGTTCTTGGATTGATTTAACCAACATTGGTATCAATGCCGATTCTCCAATTCGTTGCCTTCCATCTATTTCTTCTGTCCAAAGGTCGAATCCTTCTTTAAGGTCGTATCTGTCGATGACTTCTTTGACTTCTTGTGCAATGAATCCATGATTGTATTTTCCGTTCATTACTCTTTCTTCTGAGTCAGGAGCATGTGCTTTCATATCTTCTGGAACGTCTTTACCTTTTTTCCATTGGAAGGTCACTGGTCTGAGTTCTTTGATAAAATCAAGACCAATTTTTTCGTCTTGTATGTCTTCTTTGAGTCGAATATCTGAAGGATTAGACCATGTTGTTGAACCAAAACTACACGTTGTATCTGAAGTACCATTTCCAAATGTCAAAGTAGAATCACCCGATCCGCTTACGTTATATCCCAACACAACTTGGCTGCTCCCAGAGTCTGCATCTGTATGAGTAAAAGCTCCTACTAACACATTAGTTGTACCAGTTATTAAATTTGTTGTATAAGAACCTGCCTCATAACCTATTATTGTGTTTTCAGCTCCTGTAGTAATTAAATCACCAGCACCAGAGCCAATACCTATATTTCTAGCTCCCGTAGTAACTGCTTCTAAAGCAGCTTCACCAACTGCGGTAGAGTTAGCTGCGGTAGTGATATTTGTTAAAGAGTTATAACCAACTGACGTATTATCGCTTCCTGTGGTTAGTGTATCCATTGCAAAACCACCGACTGCTACGTTGTCTTGACCTGTGGTACAGACTGCCATTGCACTTTTGCCAACAGCAGTGTTCTGTGCGCCTGTAGTATTTGCTGCTAAAGCTGAAGTACCAATGGCTGTGTTGTTGGCTGCTGTAGTGTTTGCAGATAAAGCATAATACCCAACTGCCACGGTTTCTGACGCAGTAGTATTAGCATCTAAAGCATATCTACCAACGGCTACGTTACTATTACCAGTAGTATTAACATTTAATGCTAAATGGCCTAACGCAGTATTTCCTGCGCCTGTGGTATTTGCTCCTAAAGCACTTGTACCTACAGCGGTATTATTATCTGCTGTGGTATTTGCTGTAAGAGCATATCTTCCTATGCCTACGTTGGAGTCACCTGTTGTATTAGCATCAAGTGCTGTGTCTCCTATCGCAGTATTAGAATGTCCTGTGGTGTTTGCGATCAAAGCCTTATAACCAACTGCTGTGTTGTTAGAAGCTGTGGTGTTAGCTTCTAAAGCTGCTAAACCTACTGCGGTGTTCTCGGCACCTGTGGTGTTCGAAGTCATGGCGCTATCGCCTACCGCTGTGTTGCTTGAAGCCGTTGTGTTAGCATCTAGTGTTGCTCTACCCACAGCAACATTTCTTGTACCTGTGGTGTTTGCTGTTAAAGCACTTGTACCAACTGCCGTGTTGTTAGAAGCCGTAGTATTAGCCATCAAAGAGCCTTGTCCGACTGCTACATTTGATGCCCCTGTGGTATTGACCTTTAATGCTTCAGTACCTACAGCTACATTATTTGATGCGGTGGTGTTTGCTTCTAGCGCCTCACTACCTATAGCAGTATTTTGTTCGCCTGTGGTGTTAGCCGCTAAAGCAGTATGACCAAAAGCTGAATTAGATGCTCCTGTAGTATTAACAGCTAATGCGTTAATACCAAAAGCGTTATTGTAAGCCGCAGTGGTGTTCGCATTTAAAGCACCATAACCAAAAGCATTATTAGACGAGCCAGTGGTATTTGCTACAAAAGTTTCGCCACCCACAGCCGTATTATATGTACCAGTTGTGTTGGCTGCCATGCTGTTTCTACCAACTGCGACATTATAATTTGCAGTTGTGTTTGCTGTTAGAGCATTATATCCAATAGCAATACCATGAGAACCAGTGGTATTAGCGTCTAATGCGGCATAACCAACGGCTACGTTCTGTGCGCCTGTGGTGTTTGCTCCTAAAGCACTTCTACCCACCGCAGTATTAAAACTAGCAGTTGTATTTGCATATAAAGAACTTGTACCTACAGCCACATTATCAGCGCCTGTGGTGTTTGCTGCTAAAGCATTTCCACCAAGTGCAGTATTACTGTGAGCCGTTGTGTTTGCTGTTAAGGCAGCATTACCTACCGCTACATTGTCTGCACCTGTAGTATTTGCAGTCATTGCGGCATAACCAATCGCAGTATTAGTACCAGCAGTTGTATTAGCATCTAATGCTGTTGCACCTACAGCAACATTAGATGCACCTGTGGTGTTTGCTGTCAAAGCACTTGCACCTACTGCTGTGTTGTTTGCACCTACACTGTTTGTTAAGGCAATATGACCAACTGCTGTATTATTATCTACTGTAAGAATTTCACTCAAAGAGCCATATCCAATCCCTATATTATTTGCCCCTGTAGTATTTTTTCCTAAAGCATGTTGCCCAACGGCTACGTTATAACTTGCTGTGGTATTTGCATCAAGAGCATTAGCTCCAACGGCTACGTTTGATGCACCTGTGGTGTTTGCGTTTAAAGCAGAATTACCAATTGCTGTGTTGTTATCTGCTGTTGTATTATTCCTTAATGCAGAATCACCCATAGCTACATTAGCAGTACCTGTAGTGTTTTCAAATAAACTTCTAAAACCTACAGCTGTATTACTATCTGCTGTAGTATTGTCTTGTAAAGCTCCAGTTCCTACAGCTACATTATAATCACCTGTAGTATTAGCACTTAAACTATCTGAACCCATTGCAGTATTTAAAGTACCAGTAGTATTAGCATCTAAGGAAGCAGAACCTACGGCTGTATTTTCTGCACCTGTGGTGTTTACTAATAAAGCATCTTTACCAACGGCAGTATTGCCATCTGCAGTAGTGTTTGCTCTTAAAGCGTGTTTACCAACCGCAGTGTTATTATCTGCTGTTGTATTAGCATGTAAAGCCTCTCTACCTATCGCAACATTAGATGCACCTGTAGTATTATCTGCAAATGCTTCACTTCCAACGGCTACATTTGAAGCACCTGTTGTAGTTGCCCCTGCTGCACCTTTACCAACTGCTGTATTCTCATCTGCTGTGGTATTAGCATCTAATGCTTGATAGCCTACCGCTACATTACTAGCGCCTGTGGTATTGTTTAGTAAAGAATTATAGCCAACAGAAACATTATTAGATGCGGTGGTGTTTGTAGCTAAAGCCTGAAAACCTATAGCTACGTTATTTCCGCCAGTTGTATTTGCGTCTAGGGAATCCACACCAATAGAGACATTATTATCTCCAGTAGTATTGGTGTCTAAAGCATCTTTACCAACGGCTACGTTTGCAGAACCTGTGGTGTTTGCTACTAGAGCATTATAACCAACACCAGTATTATTAGCAGCGATATTAACCTTTAAAGAATACATCCCAATAGCGGTATTTTGAGAAGTAGTAGTATTTGTTTTTAAGGCTTCAAAACCAACTGCTGTGTTATTTGCACCTGTGGTGTTTGCCTTCATAGAATCACCACCAATAGCTACATTTTGATTTCCAGCATTAACTATTAATGCGTCATTACCGATAGCAACATTTTCATTACCACCTGCTCCATCGTACATAGCCGATGAACCAATAGCTGTATTCTCTGTGCCTGTGCAATCACGCAATGCGTTTTCGCCTATTGCTGTGTTCCCACTGGTTGTAGTTGCTGTTTTTAATGATTGATAACCAAGGGCTGTATTGTTTGCTCCTGTGGTAACTGCAAGACCAGCATTATATCCAACTGCTGTGTTAGCTGTACCAGTAGTATTTGCTGTTAAAGCAGCACTACCAACGGCTGTCATATCTGATACTGTGGTCGCTACCAATAAAGCTCCTGAACCAATAGCTACGTTATCATCTCCTGTGGTTATTGCCCCAGCAGCATTATCTCCAACTGCTGTATTGTCCGAGCCAGTCGTGACGGCATCAAGGGATGCTTCACCAATAGCTACATTGTCTGTTCCTGTGGTTATGGCTGTGCCTAAGTTACCTGAACCTAGACCGACATTACCGGTACCACCGGTCATATCCATAACATCGGTAACGGCAGCGCCTGCTCCTGCACCATCGGCAACCACCATCTTAATTCCGCCATTCGGAATAACGACATTAGCGCCTGTGCCTTGAGAAATTGTGACTTGATAACCCGCGCTGTTTTGAATAATCCACGTTTTATTAACGGTGTTCGGTGCGAGAGTTACGGTGTTGGTTGCGGTGATTGATCCTGCTAAAGTTAAAGCGTAGGCCCTGGCAGCATCTGAGGTGCCATCTGCTATGGTAATGGTATGGGAAGTTCCGGTGATTGTTTCAGAACCACTGCCCCATGCTTCTCCAATGAGCTCTAAATTTGTGTTGGTACTCGTACCCCACGTTCCCGATTCATCGCCCGTAGCGATTTCTTTAAGCCTTAGATCGTTTACATAAGTTGCCATTATATGCCTCTATTTATTTAATTGATTATAGTCTTTATACATCTATGCCGCAACATCTGTCCAATCCGGGGACTGAGATTCATCTATTTCCGACCAATTCGGTGTTTGAGAATCGTCAATTACGGCCCATTCAGCGTCTTGTCCTGGAATTATCTGGCTCCAAACCAATAATTGACTAATATGCCCGGTTCCTGCAAGCCCGGTAACTGCAATAGTCACATGAGTTGTGGCTGTTATATCACCCAGACTGCTTGTCATCGCATCCAAAGTGACTGATATAACATTGTTAGTCGTTAGAGTTATTGCTCCTAACGATGTTGTCCCTGCTAATCCCGTAGGATAAACATTGGCATCACAGGTAACAGTTTCATCGCCCTGGGAAACGGTCGATGCTGTTCCACTAACCCCTGTAATGGCGGTACCGTTGGCAATAACTGTGCCAACCGCGCCTGTTGCTGCTAAGCCTGTTTCACTGACATTGGCATCAGCACTAACCGTTTCAGTACCTAAAGCAGTGGTTCCTGCTAGTCCTGTAACCGAAAGATTAGCAACACCGGTAATTGTAAGCGAACTTACCGCACCAGTAGCTGCCACTCCTGTTTCTGCAACGTTTGCATCACAAGTAATGGTTAAAGAACTTACAGCACCAGTTCCTGCTAAGCCGGTCAGCTCAACAGGGATGGGATTACCCCAAGTGCCAGAATTCCATGTACTCCGACCCCAGCCAGTGATAGCAGCCATTAGCTGCCCTTACGCTATTCTAATAACAGCGTTACTTGCGTCTGCGGTTGGGAAAGATATGGTAAAGCTACCAGCCGTGCTGGTTTTATCGCCACCGAAATCAAAAACTGCAACCGCTGGATCACCAGTAGCTGTGTCATTGAAGATCATACAACCTCTTGCCGTAATGGTGCAAGTACCAAAAGTCAAATCAGCAAAATCAGTAAACGCAGTTGTACCCGAAGTTGTCGGATTAACTCTGGTCAAAGCCCCACCTTTAGCGGTGTAGTTTGTTCCTGATGCCTCTTGGCTAGTGGAATAAGCTGTGGTAGCAGCACTCATAGTAGCTGAACTGGTATACAGGGCTAACATGAAGGTATCGCCTCCAGAAAGTAAAAAATCGTGTTTTGCTTCTAAGAGTTCTTTCTTAAAAGAAGTACACATTGCCTGTGTTATAGCCATTATAGCCTCCTAATAATTTCCGCAAGGTCCTTATGGCCTTGCTGTTCTAATTGATTACCTATTGTACACATGTGGTTTTTTATCGCCTCTTGCATATAATAAGTAATTACCGTACGACACGTTTTTTTGAAGGCATGGGCTTGTGCTCTAATTGGATCCGGCGCTGTGTCGCTCACCGAAACCAGTTTATTAGTAGCCATTTCAGCAACTTCTTCTACTGTATGGCCTCTACCATGTGTTGTCTTTACTCCAAGGTTTCCTATGGAGATTGTAAATGAATCAGTTTCCATCAATATTTCTCTGGTTCTGGTGGACCAATGTCTTCTCTTCCTGAAACACCTGAAGGCATTTTTTCCTCCAGCACCTCAGAAAGTTTTCCAACAACTAGTTCACCTCTTTCTAAATATACCACAGGGGAATCCTCTAGCCTATGGTATCCATATAATTTTTCCTCTAGTGGAACATTAGTGTCCAACAAAGAAGAAGAAGGTGCAATGGACACGTCAATGTTTTTCTGTATACATTTCGATAACCAAAACTCACAACAAGCTCTTCCCATTTCACCAAAATGAACATTAGTCTTATAGGTAAAATCTGCACCAAACATGTTGATTGTCCCCACCTCTTGATATAACGCAAAGGCAATTGCATAAGCAATTGAGTTATTAAAATACGCACACCCGGTTGCTTTTACAACCTCTTCCAAAGGATAAAGCTCTATAGCCGGTACTCGATTATCTTTTACACACGAATATATAGGAATCTCTAGTCTAGGAAGTGTTCTGCACATTACTTTTGTTTGGGGACCAGCATCAAAGGTGTCAAAAAATCGAGTAGCTGGGTCCATGATAAAAGCTCGGTCTGCTTTAACAACAGCACACATAGAACCTATGGCCCAAACTTCATCGTACTCCTGACTATGGCTAATGGACAAATGATAGTCCAACTGGCTTCTGCCCATGGCAACTATGGCAATTTTCTTGCCTTTCAATTTATTCTCAAACATTTATTGTGGAGCTGTAGCACCGCGTTGTTTATCAAAACGGTTTTCATCCCTGGTCGATCTTCCTTCCATTAAATTTGTAACTCGAACAAGATTTTCCTGAAAACGTTGTTCAAACATATTAGTCTCAGTAAGGTCTTGCTTTAAAAAAATACTGGCCTCTACTAAAGAACCGTATAATAACAAGTCTGGAGTGTTGTCTGAAATCCAAGTCGTGCCGCTGTCGCCTGCCGCTGTTAATGAGGCGGGTTGATACAGATAATGTAGTTCAAAAGTTAAATTAGCGTTCGGTGTTGGCGCTAAAATAAACGTATCATCATCAAACTGACCATAGTATTTAGGTACCCCCGTTGTTGCAGCGGCTTTTATATAGTTGCGCATAAAACTAGGGTGTTTTAACAACAAATAAGTGTACTCACTGTCACTGTTTAAAACAGCTAAGCTCAAGGGTGAAACAAAGTCAGAAGGTGATGAGAGGTATGGATTCCCGGATGCGGCAGTTCCAGTAACGTTTTTACGAAACACATTAAGTTCAATCGTATTAAATATACGGTTTTCCGCCTGTTTAATAAAGGTGTCAAGAGTGTTTGTAAACGTCGTCTCAGAACTGTCCATATAGTTCTGAATCGCTGTTTTCATTCCACTGTAGGTAAAGCTCATGTTGTCGGCCCTGCTGTTGCTGTGGAACCGCCGCCAGTAATATCACCGGTAGTAGCCGTCCCTGTTGAAGTAAATTTATATTCGTTATTATCCACAACTGTTATTGTATACCCATCTGAACTTTCAAGCACCGTTGTTGTTATTCCATCAAAAGCTTCTGTTTTTCTAAGGCGTACAGTATCCCCCGTGGTCCTAACATGTTTAAACTCGGTTACACGAATCACTGCATTTGCTCCAGAGCTTTCCGCTCTAAAAGGGTTTAAGGGTAAAAGTGCTTGTGCCGGACCCACTGAAACAAAGACCCCTCCGCCTCTGGTTCCACTTGTTCCGGTTCCAGCAACAGCTGAAAAAGTATAGGTGTCATCATCTACTTTTGTAATTGCATAAGCGTCTGGATCAGTTATCGTTGCAACAGTAAAGCCATCAAAGGCTTCTGCTCCTCTAAAGCGTACTTTGTCCCCGGTACTTCGACCATGGTCGTCTTCAAAAACCTTAATAACCGCACTCCCTGCTGTTGAAAGAAAAGGATTATTGGTCAACAAAGCCTCTGCAACCGGCTCTGTTCTAGCAGGACGTGGGTTTCTTAAAGCCTGTGGGTCAGCTAGAATATGTGGAGGATCTAGTTGAGGGTGTTTTGTATCAAACTGATCTGGACCAACACGAAGACCGTTCCACTGCATTTTCATGGTTTTTAGTTTGTATCTTTGCCCAGAAATATCGCAAATCCCCCAAGCATGTTTTCCTGCCGAAAAAGCCATTAGATGACTACTCTAGGCGGCACAAACCTGGAACTTACTGTATCAATGTCTTCAAAAGCCGCTCTATCAAACTCCTCATCATATATCTGCTTTAACATTTGTACTCTGTCTGGGGCTCTTTTCATAGCAATGTAGTACGCTAGTCCCGCTGTCATACAAGGAAGAAAACGAAAAACCGCTTCCATATTATTGGTGTAGTCTCCTGCATCTTGCATCCTGGTTAAAGCGTAGTAGTAAACAACGTCAGTTGAGTTTTCTGGTGTTGGGTATAAATAAATACGAGGAGTTATGTGTCTTTCTAAAAAGAATTGAGTAGGCCTAGCTTTGTCTGATTTTTTAGGGGTATAAAGAAAATCTGATCTACTAATTCTTTCAAGCTGGAAATCCGTGCTATCACGTTGGATGACAGCAGAAGTAATATCAATAACATCTGTGCCTAGATCAGCGTAATTAGTGCCTTCGGTAACTGTAAAATTACTTTTGGTGATTAACCATTGGTTAAGGCCTCTGTTTGCCCATTCAGCAATCATAAGGTTCAAAGAACGACGTGCGGTTTCTAAATCGTAACCAGTACGAAGCTCAATTCCACACCTCTCGTATGCTTCTTCAATGAGCTCATCGACACTCAAGTCGAATGTCGTTGTTCCTGAAGTCGCCATGATTAACGCCTACGAAGCTTCTTTTTCTTTGTTGCTTGAGTGGCGGACTCTATTGGGTCAGAAATCTGGCCCACATATCCACTACCAGTTCCTACTTTAACCATACCGCCGAATTTATAGCCTTTGATTTTACCGCCGCCCATATAGCTTTTGGTTTTATCATAGTCTCCGCGAGCGGTTTTAGTTTCGCCTCTCATCCATCTTTTTCTTTCGTTCATTCCCGGCATATTTTACTCCTAGTTATTAGGTGCTTCGTAATATTTCAAAAACTCACACCACACCGTATACTCATTTCCTGCGTCCGACGTTGAAGGGATTACGAAAAGAACATCTCCTGAATAACCCGACGCTTCTGTATTAACCAAGCCCCCAATAGAGCTAAAATCAAACGTATTGTCATAAGCCAGGGTCAAAAAAGTAACGTCCGTTGTTGCGTCCCAATCAAGTGATGCTGGTGCATCAGGGGCACCGCTCACGGTGTACCATATTTTATTTAAAGCCACATGCGTACATGTTTCTTTATTCGCCGACTGATTCAAAGCTGAAACGTCAACTAAAGTGGTACTACTGGCGCTTCCATCCGAATAGACCGAACAATAAACTATGAGTTTCTTGTCGTAGTCATATTGAGTAGTGGGTCCTGTGACTGTATTAGCCATAATCTACCCCCTACTAAGCGTCAGCAAATGGTGTTACTAAAGTACCTGAACCAAGTAGCTGTGCTGCAACATGGTATTTAGCGCTTGCCATTGCAGTGATAACTACAATACTTCCTGCTAAACCGCCTTTAGTTGTGCCGTTTTGTGTAAAAGTGTCATTAGAAGCACCGGAAATAAAGGTTTTACCTGCTGCACTGTCATCAATACCAGTATAAGCGCCACCGACAAACTTGTCAGTGCCATCGGTTGTGATGTCCATGTCTGTTGCTGCCGTTACAACAATAAAAGTGAACTGAGCTCCTAAATTACATAACTGGTTTGGATCCCCTTTGTCCGTAGGTTCTGTAACAACAATGCTGGGAAGTGTAAACACCCCGTCCGCATCATTACACAATAACACCCTACCGGCATGAGATGCCACCGTTATGGTCGTGTTAGCTGTTAAACTAACAACAGAGTTATAGCCTGCTCCAATAAATCCAGCGAGGGATCTTACAGGTCCTGAAAAGGTTGATTTTGCCATAATTTTTTCTCCTGAAAAAATAAGTCCTATTGTCTTGGCTTGTCTGCTAGGTCAGTCGATAGGACAATTTTATCCTAGATACAAAACCTATGTTACTTGGAAAGAATAGAAAAAGAAAGAAGAAAGTGTGCCGGGTTGAGTAAGAAACCCCCGGCGGGGTTCCATATTAGGTTATGCTCCAGGGCTACCGAATACTGTTCGTGGATCGGACCATCCGAACGAGTATCTTTCTCTAGCCTTATAACGCACATTGCCAGTGTCAAAATCAGCTTCCATAGAAGTTCTGATTGGTGAACGGTCAAACATTTTGAACCCGTTCGGACAATCAGTCTTTATGAACCATGCGTCGGTGTCTGTCAGATAATGATTTACTGTATATCCTTCTGGGACCATGCCCATATTCTTAACAGCATTAATATCATTGTCTGATGTAGCCACACGACCTGGTGTTTCCAATAATCTGTCAGTAGCGAATTGTAGTTCTTTAGGAATAATTAGTTTCATTCCTTGAAGAGCTACTTTCAAACCACGCTCGTCAGTGAAAGCTGCGATGTCAATTAGTGCTTGTTCCAATGAAGTCTCGTTTAGGTCAGCTGCGGTTGAAAGTTCATTACGCAAATTAGCACCACCCACAGTTGGGTGATCCGTTGCGCAAAGTTCTTTTCCGTCTCCGCCTAGATAACTTGTATTGAAAGCCCTATTTAACACAGAAGCCGACTTGACTTGCTTGGTATTCGCCATACTACGAGCTAGCGCGCGAGTGTATCTTGCTGACAGTCTGTCATACAAATTATCCTCTACCGCTTCCTCGGTAATTGAAAACGCCAATGCAATCGTTTCGTGAGTGTACCTTGATGTAAACGCTTCTTGCGCTTGATCAAAGGCCACTCCTGCTCCTTCTGACTTAACGGGTGCGGTATCGAAACCTGTCAACATTACTTCTTCTTCAAAAGCACGATCACTTGACTCCATATCATAAATTTCTTCATGTTCTTTGTCATATCTATCGTACTCAAGTCCAAATAATGCGTTCAGGCCTGGAAGCAATTCTTTAACCAATTGTGCTCTACTAATTGCCATTTAAATTACTCCTAAGTTCCTGCAACAGGACCTCTATAAGCGTGCTCATTGATTATTACAACCAAATTTGCATTATCCGCTGTGAGATCACCATTAATGTCGTCTTGAACAACCCCAACGATTTTAAGCTGAAGTGCTTGCGTTGTGTTTATTGTGCTAGAGTCGAGTTCGCGTGTGGAGACACCTGTTGTCGTACTACCACCAATACCCTCAGTATCAGCATTTCTGCCTATACATGTGACGGCTGAAGCACCATCCGCTTGAACAACAAACATTTGATTTGGGTCATCATAGATAAATGCTTCTATTTCCCCGCTTCCAAGTGCCGTTGTATCAGCTGGATAGTAATTCTTAAAGGTGGGCGTGCCGTCAGAAGCAACATAATAACAGTGCGAAAACACACCAACAATGTTAGCAGAACCAACTGCTGCCCTGTTGATATAACCACCTGCGAATATACACAAGTCACCTTGGAAGATGCTTGTGTTATAGCCAGCGGGCGCAATATTATATTTGTTTGCTTCTTGAACAGCAGAACCGACATTAAGACCTTTATAAGGTCTTAAACCAAAGGCTTTGTCTACATTTGCCATTTAACTTTCCTCTATTTCAAGAATTAATATTAAGAACCCCTAGTTCGATGAACTCTGAGTTCCGCCAATTGTTACGCGAGATTGTCTACTAGGTCTATTAATAGACATGCTGGAATGAGTTCCGTCTTTCATCAAATCGTTATCTACAGCATCCATTTGCCCTTGTTCCTTTGCAGTAAAAAAGGCGCTTCTTTCCTGTACAGTTTCGATTGGAATTCGACATAAAATCAATCCTCCAACTCCGATTACTCCTTGAAACCTTCCTTCATCCAATACGGGTGAATCAAAATCAGGATATTCGTCTGCTCTCACAGGCTCCCATCCTTCACGAAGTCTAGCCATAACGTTCTTTTGATCGTCATTGCCTCTAACTTCCATTCTTACCCAACGGTGAACATATCCTTCAGGAGGAGTCGGTGCATCCAAAGCGGATGGTGGAGCCCAAGGTTTTCTCGCAGCTTTTTTCTCACGAGTTTGGGCTTCGCGTGGTTCGCGACTTTCGTCGACTTTATTATTTTTTTGCATTGTTGTCTCCACGTTATTCAACATATTTCGCGTATTCATCTAAAGGCACACCCAATTTCTTTGCTATTGCTACCTGTGAAGGTGTGAGTCTCACGGTTTTGCGTCCAGTCTTGGCGCTGCGCTTTGCAGGAGCCACTGCTTGAACGGGTCGGTTTGTCTGATTTGCTGCCGCATCAAAACGATGTGGAAACTCATCTCTAATCCGTTTATCTATCTCACTATAGTACTCATTACTTGCTGCGTCAAATCCTTCGCTAAGTAAATCTTGGTGAATTACAAAAGAAGTCATGGTCATGGCTCTGTCTTCGCCAAACCAAGAGTTGTCTTCTGCCCAAGATTCTGCTTTAGGATCAGGAGGCGTAGGACGAGTTTGCTGTCCTTGCGGATAGTCCTGTGAAAATTGTTGTGGTGCAACCACTTGTTGTTCTCTAACCGCTCTGCTTTGATTGAGTGCCTGTACGCGTTGGGCCTCTACTGCAAGAGAAGCTAGCTTTTGTTGTGCTTCAACCTGTTGATCTGTGTTTTGTTCTTCGTTTGCTCGGTGCAGTAAATTTTTTGTTGCTTCGGTTTCAGCAGTGATTCTATTTGCCTCTGCAATAATATAGTTACTATCTATATGCTGCTTTTGTTGTTTTAGTGTTGCGTTTTCTTTGTGTACGTTTTGCGCGTATTGAGTTGCTGCTTGCTCTCTTCGTTCGGATTCTCGTAGTCGTCCTGTTAGCTTGTCAATTCGTTTTTTTACGTTCTTACTATATTCTTCGTGCTCGTCTTTTTCTTCTACAGCCTCTACTGTTTCTTCTGGTTTGTTCTCCAAAATTGGTTTTGAAGGGGTTACAGCCTCAAAAGAAGGAACTGCGTCTTCTGATAATTCTACATCTACTTCAGGGCCTGTATCGTCAATTGGTACAAGTTCTTCGGCAGCGTTTAGGTTTAGTTTATGTTTTGGCATGGGTTTTCCTCATGTTTTAATATTGATGCAGAATTGCTTCTGGGTCTGATACTCTTGCAATGATTTCATCATCGTTAAGTATTTTTATTTCACCGCCCTCAATTTGAAAACGAGAACCGGCGTATCGTCCAAACAATACCCAATCCCCTTCTTCGCACCAAGGTCCAGTAGAAAATCTTTCTCCGCTATAAGCTAGTTTTCCAAGTTTTAGAACATAGCCTAAAACAGTGCTTATTTGCTGTCTTCCAAGTGTTTCGTCTGTTAATTCAATTCCTCCTTTTGTGGTTCTTTTACCCCTGTAAGGAAGAACCATTATTCGCCACCCCGTTGGCTCAGGAAGTTGTTCTAATAATGAGTTCTCTATTTTTTCAGGGTTTAGAGTTGCCCCTTCATCATAGGCTTTTTCTAAAGGAGTTTTGTTGTCCTCTTCTTCTGCCCATTTTTTTTCTAGCGCTGTATTAGTCATATTTTATATCCTGATTTTTTAGTAAGGATCTAATTTCTTCGCGAATGAAGTTAAGTGCTTCGATATGACCAACAAGATTTCGATAATGTGACCAATCTTTTACTTCGCCATTGGACATCATTTCTTGTATTTGCTGTTCTTTTCTTCCAATTGCGCGCGTTACAGCCGTCGCGAAGTCTAAAATATCTATATTTTTCTCCTCAACCTCTCATATACAGGGTTGTGTATTCCATAGCCGCCTGGAACCGGAATAGTTGTTATTCCTCCCATGTCTGGAACGCCTGACGGTCCGTATGGGTCCGATTGGTATTGACCACTTTGATAGGGATTGTATCCTGTTCTGTCTCCGTACACCATATATTGTTTAGCCATTTCCGCTTCTTGAGCGGCTCTTGCTGCTGCTTGTTCTTGTTGTTGTGCTTGCATATCAGCAATCATTTTTTGCATTTCTTCCATCGTCCATCCTTGCACAGGTGTTGTTTCTGGATCAACCGGAGGGGCTGTCGGATCAACCGGAGGGGCTGTCGGATCAACCGGAGGGGCTGTCGGATCAACCGGAGGGGCTGTCGGATCAACCGGAGGCGGAGGAGTCGTCGGAAAGGACGGCGATGGTTTTACTTCCCATCCAGGCGGTGCTTTATAACCGCCACTTGGCGCTGTCCATGATTCTCCTGTCGTTGGATTCCAATACTCTACGAGTGCCATTGTTGCAGGACCCGAAGGCGGTATAAATCCGGGAGGTGCGCCGCCTGTTCCTGGAGGAGTTGGTGTTCCTGGAGGAGTTGGTGTTCCTGGAGGAGTTGGTGTTCCTGGAGGAGTTGGTGGCCAGTCAGGTTTAACAGCAACTGGTGGCCACCGTCCTTTCCAACCGGGAGGCTTTGGACCTGTCGATGTTTGTCTGTCCGACCACAACTTATACGCTACATACTCAGGATCTCCCACTTGCGGTGGGTTAGTTTCCCATCGCTGTATCTTTTCTTCATATGCTAGCCTATCTCTTTCCATCTCTTCCGGAGTTGGTTGTGCAGGTGTTTTATTATGCGACAAAACAGGGACTGGATTTTCTTCCGTTCCGCCTCGTAGCATGTATGTTTCTGTCTTGTCCACGGAAAGGCTGATTACAGGGCCATCGGAAAAAGATTTTTTGCTATCAACAACTAAATCGCCGATTACATCCCCTTTTTCTAAGTTCATAACTTCAACAAACCCTTTGCCTTCTACAAAATAAGGGTGGGTATAAGAGGAGACAATACTGTTGCCTTCTTCAAAAAAGACCTCGCACCTTGGAACGCCTTCAACTCTTTGTACTCTAGTTACTTTCTGAGGGGTCTCTGAAGTTGCTACTTCGTCCCCTACTTTAAGCTCTCCAGCTAATATCCAATCGTTATTTGCTAGCTGTATGTGTTCTTCTGGACTTGGACACTTTGCCCATTCTTTTTCAAACTTCCACATTGAATAGTCTGCAAATCCGGGATCTCCCATTTTCGGTGGGTTTGCCAACCATTCGGCTATTTGTTCAGAAGTTGGCGCTGGAGGGCGCTCAGAAGGTGGGGGAGGTCTTCCTGTTCCATCTCCATCTATATCAGGAGGAGTCCAAGGATCAACCGGTGTAGGTGTCGGTGTAGGAGGAGTAGGAGGCATTCCAGGAGGCATTCCAGGAGGAGTAGGCGGCATTCCAGGAGGAGTAGGCGGCATTCCAGGAGGAGTAGGCGGCATAAAATCTTCTACCCAATCTTCTTGTGGAGGAGTTCCTCCGCCGCCGTTTGGAGGAGGTTGTCCTAAATTTGGATCAAAAGGTGGTCTTGGAGGTCTTCCTCCGCCGTTTCTGCCTCCGCCACCCGGCATAGGTGGGGGACCAACAGGTTGTGGAGGAGGTTGTCCTATGTTTGGATCAAAAGGTGGGGGACCAACGGGTTCTGGCATTTTTACCGGTCCTTGTCCCGGAAACTTAGGTCCCGCTCCCGGAAAAACAGGTTCCTCTTGCATAGGTGGTGGCATAACCGGAGCAGGGGGAGTAGGAGCGGCTGGTTGTTGTACAGCCTCTAAAGTATCTGGGTCCCTTAACCCTTTATCTATTTGTTGTGACCAAAGCGAGTCTTGTATGGACAATTTACCGTCTTTGTTAATATCATAATCTTCTCTGTATTCAGGATTACTGGACGAAACAAGGTATTCTGCAATCCTTTCTCCAAAGCTTTTTTCTGGTGTTTCAGGAATATTTGCTGGACCCGCTGGGATTCCGGGAGGAGCCGTCGGGATTCCGGGAGGAATATTTGCTGGACCCATTGGCTCTCCGCTTGGGCCTGCTGGGATTCCGGGAGGAGCAGAAGGCAAAGGAGATGTATAAGGAGTACCATCAGGGTTTAAACCCATTGGAGTTCCGGGAGGCGCAGAAGGTCTATCGCTTGGTCCCGAAGGAGTCCTAAACGGTCTTTCCGGTGGTCTAACCGGAGGCGGAGGCAACGAAGGCGCTACTTCTTGTGCTATTTCTGGGGGAAGAGTCGGCATTACTTCTTGTGCTACTTCTGGAGGTAAGGAAGGAAGCACCTGTTTTATTGTTTGAGGAGGTAACGAAGGAACTACTTGTTTTATTACTTCTGGTGGAAGCGTCGGCATTACTTCTCGTACTACACCTGTGCCGCAAAAAGGCAACACCTCTTTTATTGTTTGAGGAGGTAAAGAAGGTATTACTTCTTTTATTACTCTTGGTGGAATTTTAGGAACTACTTCTTGTACTACTTGTGGAGGTAAGGAAGGAAGCACCTCTTTTATTGTTTGAGGAGGTAACGAAGGAGCTACTTGTTTTATTACTCTTGGTGGAATTTTAGGTACTACCTGTTTTATTGTTTCAGGAGGTAAGGAAGGCATTACATCTTTTATTACGCCTGTACCGCAAAAAGGCATTACCTCTTTTATTGTTTGAGGAGGTAACGAAGGTATTACCTCTTTTATTGTTTTTGGCGGAATTTTAGGGACCACTTCTTTTAATGCTTCAGGAGGTAACGAAGGCATTATTTTTTTTATTATTTCAGGAGATAACGAAGGAACCATCTGTTTTATTTTTTCTACTGCCTTAGGAGCCATAGGCATAGGAGGTGGAGCAGGAGGTGTAATAAACTGTCTTGGTGGTTTTGGTTTAACTGGAGGTCTTGGATCTGCAATAATTCCCATTCCTTTCATAGGAGGAGGGGGTGGAGGTGCAATAGTGCCTCTTCCTTTCATAGAAGGAGAAGGTGGAGCAGGAGGTGTAATAAATTGCCTTGGTGGTCTTAGTTTCTTTTTAGAAGGCACAGACATAATGCCTGGACCTGGCCTCTTCTTTTTGCTTCCCATGAATCTACTTGCCACGTTTCTTGTCCTCTTTCTTGTCTTTAGCTATACGCTCTCTTTCAACCCTAGCTTTAAGTACCGCCATGTCTTCTTGAGAGCCGATTTTTTCTTCTTCCATTTTCATCTTCAGAACCGCTATGTCTTCTTGAGACTTTAGCTTCTCTTCTTCGGATTGGTCTTTCTGTTTAAGTTTTGCTTTATCTAAAGCAAGCTTCTTCTCGGCGATTTCTTTATCGTCTTGATTTTCTTGCTCTCTGATCTGCAACTCTTGTGCTTTCAATTGTACCACTCCATCATCGGGTGGTGTCAAGATCTCTTCAAGAGCAGGCATTACTGTTTCCATTAATTGTAGCTCGATTTGTGCCTTGAGCGCTTCTTTTTCTGGGTTAGGTGGAGGTGGAGGTCCGCCCGGAGGCATTCCCGGAGGTCCGCCCGGAGGCATTCCAGGTGGCACTGGTCCACCTTCTTGCATTTGCGGAGGCATCATGCCATTTGCTCCTGGTGGCATAGCTTGTTGTTCCGGCATTTGTTGGTCGGCAATGTTTTGTGCCTCTAGTGATATGTGCTGAAAGATGTGTGAAACCAAAGATGGAACCGTTGCCGGATTCATCATGGCCACAGGACTTTCTAATAGGGTTAGGTGCGCCTCAATATGCGTCATATGTTCCTGTTCAGGAAACGCTGTAGCAGGAGCACCCATTAGTGCCGCGCCGTTTTCTTGCGCGGGGTCCACAGGAGCGGGAGGTGGTGGATCAGGCATTAATAATGCGTCAATGTTTTCTGAGCCTAACGCTTCGTACATGCGGCGATAGGACTCTTTAATATTGTGTATTTCTGGATTGCTTTGTACTAATTGCAGTTCTTGTTGCGCGAGCGAAATTCTTTGGCTCATTGAGAAGAAGTTTGGATCAGATACGGGAAGCACATCAACGCGACCGTCAAAATCGGCTTGTTTAATCATTTGATCGCCACCGACTACTTGATAAGGATACTCAGGTGGTAAAAACTCTGCAAACAATCTAGCTAGTATTTTAAACTCTGTTTTTTGTGCATAGTGCAGTCGCTTATGGACCGCCGACATAACTCTTGTGCCTTGTTCCAAAAGTGCCATAGTGGTACCAACAGGCATTTCTTGATTGCCTTCACCAATTTGTAAATTAGCAAGGGAAGCAAATCTTTGTCCCGCTTCAACACAAGAACCCATCAAAGCAAGTAGGGTTTGTGAGGGTTCTTTATACGGCAAAGGTATTAAAGAATCCCGAAGCGCTCCTCCTGGTGCATCGACATCACGAAACTCACCTGGTTCTATTGGAGTTTCATCGTCCCTGATTCTTAGTCCTCTGGCTTTAAAACCAGCGGGAAGGTTAGCGAGCGTTCCAGCGTCGATTAATTGTCTTAGTGCTCCGGTTGCGGTTCTTGATAAACCGCCGATCATGTGAATTAAGCCGAACCCGTAGAAACCCAAACCAGGGAGAAATTTATAATGAACGAAATATTGAATTTTTGTTTTCAGTGGATCGTTCGGATTGTAGTTTCTACGGATCGCTAATACCTGATTTGAAGTTCGATCAACCGTGATTATATAAGGGAGATGAAAACCATCGGGGTCTTCAAAACCAGGTATGTCCATGGACACATGAAACTCTAAGAGCTCATACATCATTTCATTGGCGCTTGTAGTTAGTCCTTCAAGCTCGTTTACTTTGTCTTTTGGTTTGCCGGTAATATTTGTTTCACTGGGTTCTAATGGAATGTCTCGATAGAAACCGGCCACTTGTTGTGTACGCACTTCGTTATACGTCATTTTTACAACATGCGTCACTCTTTCGCAGGTTTCAATGTCACTGGCTGTGTAGGGAACGACTAAATCTTCGGTGGGTACAAAAGTGCTTACAGCTCGTTGTTTACTCGGATCAAAATAGACTTTCTTGAAAGCGGATCCAGCTAAGGGCAAATAAAACAGTAATTGGTCCATTTCAGGGGTATATTCCTGCATTACCGAGGTAATTTGGTAGTTCATAAACTCTTGCACACGTTGTGCTTGAGCCTCGCTTTCAGGGTTTTCAAGCCCCATTATTCTGGTTTTTACTGGTCCTTTTGCTGGCAGCAGCTCTTTAAAAGCTTGGGCTTGGAATTGAGTAACTGATTCTGCAAGGAGGGGGTGGGTGACGCCACTTGCTCCGGGAAACGGGCGTTCTCGGTCTTCATATTTGAAACCGAGTAGGTCAAGCCCTTCAACATAGGTTTGTTCCCATTCTTGACGACTGGAGTGGTCTTCTTCAAAGTCGCCCATTAGGTCGCTAGCTATTAGACCAAGCTCTGAATCGTCTATGTAATCTGCTAAGTTGGCGTCAAATGGAACGTCTTGCATGTCCATTTCTTCTGGACCAAAGTTTATTTCTGCTGAACCATCTTCTATAAAAGAAACCGCAGCACCATTGTCCATGGTCCCTGGTTCTTCGATCTCGACCGTTTGTCCGTCCTCGACGTCTAAGTCGATTAGATCAGAGATTCGATCTATGTTCGTCGGCTTGTTTCCGCCAATCATTGCCATGACTATTCTCTAATAAACGCCGGTAAACTTAATGCCGCGTAGTGCCGCGCCTCCACCTCTTGATTTACCTTTACCCGCACCTGGTTTTGGTCCTTTGCTAGTAGCTACCTTTTTAGTTTTTGCATAAGGAGCAAATCCTTGGTCCTTGATGACTTCGCCTTTTTTAGCTTTCACTGTTTTCTCCTAGTAATATTCTTTGATTCTGCGCGGAGCGTTCTCCTGCATATCATAATCTGATTCTAACCCAATAAAGCCTCCCTGTCGATAACGCAACAGAGCCTGTGTGGTTGAGTCTACCAGATCATCGTGTTCTCCGAAAGGAAATGCCGCACATTCTTCGACCAGTTCTTCTGCCCAACGGGTTTCTGGCACATACACCATGCCCGCTTCCAGAATCGGCGCAACCGAGTTTACCCGTGCAATTTTATCTTGCCCTTTACCAGGGGAATAATTTACTACGGGAATCCCCGCTTGCCGTAGTTCATCGGTTAGTGGCATTCCAGAGGCTTTGGCTTCGATGATAATGGTGTCAGGATCCCAATATTTGTACTGCTCAACGGCTTCTCTTTTGAGCTCAGGAAAATCCCACCGCCCTTTTTTAACGTCGAGCAGCAACAGTGCCGGTCGCGACGAGCCTTCTTCGGGTTGAAACACACACCAAGTGGTAATAGCAGAAAAGTCAGCGGTTTCTTTTTTGGAAAAAGCGGTATCGTAGCTTTGGATGACAAAGTGCATTTCTGGCACCTCTTTTTTAGTCCATTTTTTCCACCACTCTCTTTTTAGTATCGCGCCTTCTTCCGATGTCGGGTTTTGCATCCACTGGGCTTCCCATTTGGACACCGGAAGAGAGGCTTTTACCCCTTCCAATTCTTCAATTTTCCAGTATCCGGGCCATAAGGCTTTGCCGGATTCGGGGAAAATAGCCGGAAATTCCACTACTTCCCACTGATCAGCGTGTTCCTGGCTCTGTTTACTGAGCAGTCTCCCAGTTAAGTCCTTGGTCGACCATCTTGTCATCACAATAACAATGGCACCTCCTGGTTGTAGTCTTTGTCTTGGGCCTGAAGAATAATATTCCCAAGCGTTGTCCAAGGCTGTTGGACTCAAAGCATCTTGTTCACTGTGAATGTCATCAAGAACGAGCAAATCCGCACCCCGACCGGTAACGGCTCCGCCGATACCCGAATAAAACGCCTCACCCCCGCCATTGGTTTCCCAACGCCCGGCAGATTTTGAATCCGCTTTTAGCGCCACTCCTGGGAAAACAGCTTGGTATTCTTCTGCGTCAATAATATCTCTGACGCGTCTACCGAAACGAAAGGCGAGTTCAGCTGTATGGGTAATTTGCATGACTTTGAGTTTTGAGTTCCTGCCAAGAACCCAGGAGGGGAAATAAGTGCTGGCAAATTCACTCTTCGTGTGCCGTGGTGGCATATTAACAATAAGCCGTTTTAATTCTCCGCGTGCCACTCGTTCTAGCTTTTCAGCAAATATTTGGTGGTGTCGCCCTTCAATAAAGTCGGGCCACATATGTCTAACATACGTCAGAAAGCTTTCTGCGCCATTGCGTTGGAGCTGTTTAGCGTTTAATGCCTCTGTTAGTTCAATTAATTCCTTAGTCGCATCAGGGTATTGCTCTGCTAAACGGTCCAAGTCAAT
>VTLG01006160.1_pt1 | contig 21388 bp, 42 predicted proteins | sample 4694571 | NCBI WGS metagenome assembly VTLG01 (sample SAMN12604809, study PRJNA352737) | marine metagenome | biome: ENVO:00000447; feature: ENVO:00000209|ENVO:00000569|ENVO:01000036; material: ENVO:00002151; isolation source: viral sequences binned using virsorter ... | reverse complement strand
GCGGCAATTGTTGCAGCATTCTTTGGTAAGGAAGCATATGTTAAAAGTAAAACTGCTGAAGTAAAGGTAAAAAAATAGGATAGAATCATGGCAACTCAAGAAAATATGTATCGTGAATCCCAAAAAACAAATGCGAAGTTAGAACAGGTCGCTAGCCTGTTGGCGAAACAAAAAGCCGGTGGTGTTTTCAGTGAAAGTGGGATAAAAAAACTTGAGGCTTTACAAAAAGAAGCAGAGAAAGCAAATGAATCTGCTATAAGAAGAGAAACTATTGAAAAAAAACTTCTTGGCCAAAACGAAAGACAATACAATGCTACTCTTAAACAACGTAAGGCTGTAGAAGATTCACAGAAAAAATTGAGTGATTTAGAAGATATTCTTGGATCAGCGGCAACAAATAATAAACGATATCAAAATGCTCAATTAAAACTTGAGAAGGAAAAATCTAAACTAGCAAAACGGGAAGCTCGAAGAAGTTTGTTCAGAAGATTTAAAGATGCACCCGCAGCACTTGGCCAATCTGTTAAAAATTTACGAGAAAATGCACTACCGGCACTTGCAAAAACTTTTGATGGAGTATTGGGATTTATAAAAAGGTTGGGGGGAATATTTGCTCTTCTTATATTACCAGCACTTGCACTTCTTGTAAACTCACCATATTGGGGCATGTTAAAACAAAAAATAAAAGATTTAATAGATTGGTTTGCTGCCCCAGATAATCCTGTAATAAACTTTTTTTCAACTATTATAGATGGTTTTAAAGACATTTTTTCGGGAAACTTCAAAGAAGGGTTTTTAAAAATAGGTAAAGCATTTGATGATGCTATCACTCGTCTTTTGAAAAATGTGTTTGGATTAGAATTTGAAGGTAATGTTAGTGATGTAATTAAAAGATTTATTGCAGGGTTTCTTGCCGGCCTTGCCAATATTTTGCCTGGTGATTTTTTTGGCCTCAAGAATAAATTATTAGGTATTGCTCATGGATTAGACCCAACAGGTGGCCATCTCGGTGCAGATGGCCCCGATGCAGAGAATGCGCTGCAATACACGCCCGATGCAGAACTTGTGATTGTCTCGGAAGAAGATCGTGATGTGGTCAATGCACAAATGGTGGGTGAAGATCAGATATCCGCTGCCTTCGATGCAACCACGACAGGGCAGTTGGAAAGGGATTTGGCGGTCTTCCATGCCGAGGAAGCAAGAATTAAGGCCTTAAGAGAGGCAAAAAAACAAGCTAGGATTGTGAATAAACAAGAATTGGCAAAATTAGATATAATGGGAGAAGAGAAGAGTTTCCGAAGAATTAAATTGCCGCTAACTGAGGAGGGAACAGTTGCTGATATTCGAGCAGAAATAACTGAAAATAAAGCTATTATAGGACGCCATAAAAAATTGCTTGAACGGGCCCCGGGCCGATTAAGTAAAGTACGGAGACAGCGAGCTGAAAGTGAAATAGAAAAATTGACATCAGAGATTAGTAAACTTAACTCACAATTAAAAATAGCTACAGAAGCTCGTAATGATGCAAGTAATGCTGGAATGAACCAATCACCCATTATAGTTGATGCATCACAAAATAATGTAAGTACTGCAACTACACAAAATAGTGCAAGTCATTCCCCAGCATTGAGGCAAGGTGGGTCATTAGGTCATCTATCATCAGGCGGTGGTTCTATGGCAGGGGCAGCATTTCCATAAGAAAACCCCCACATTTCTGTGGGGGCTTCTCATTTTATAAATTGTGGGATGGACTTACTTTATTACCATCATGCAGCACTGTCGTTTTAGGCAACTCACTACAACTATCTCTTTACCCGCTAAGGTGGCTCGCTAAAACCAAGATATACTTTATGCGAAAACGCCCACATTATTCAGTCACCACACCACTAGGCCGTCGCTTTGTGGTTTAAAATTTACTCCTCTGCAAGTTTTTCAAAATATGACATTGCGTCATCTTCATCATTATCAACAACAACTTCTACAGTAGGAGTTGATTTTGGTTTAGTATCAACCTTGACAGTAGAAGTTGGCTCATCTTCCATCAGAGTTTGAACAGTTGTATTAGCAACCACTGTTCCAGAGAGAACAGCATCCAAACGAGTCTTCAACTCATCATAGGACTTGAAGTTGGTTCCAGCAGTAAAATCAGTGAGAGAATACTGCTTACCAAATACTTCTTCAAGTGCATCATCATCACCGTCAAGTAGTGCAGATGTTTTATCAAACGATGACAAGTCATAGTTCCAATAACCATCTACCTTACGCAACTTCAGCTTGAAGTTTGCACCTTCCCAAAAATCAAAAGGATTGATGGGGTCTGTGTCAGGAAACGGAGGCTGCATGGCTTCCATAACCTTATCAAAGATTTTCTTACCATAACGATAGAGAAAAACCCTACCCTCATTCTCTGGGTTTGCCTTATCACTTACAACATAAATGTTTGAGTAATATTGCAACTTACGCTTTTGCTTACGAGCAATCTCTTTATCAGATTCAATACCAGAGTTCCAGAGTTTGGAGTTATATTCTGATACAGGATCATTGTTACCCAACGTAGTCAAAGAGTTTTCAATATACCATTGTCCAGTTGGTCCTTGGAAAGCGTGGTTCCAAAGTTTTACCCAAGGAAGGTCTTCTCCATCTGGAGCCGGAAGAAAACGAATGACAGCATAACCATTGCCGGTTTTATCCATCGTTGGTTTCCAAATGCGTTCATCCACATAGGACTTCTTTTCTTGGGGAGCAGATTCTTTCTGGGCGGCACCCAATAGTGAATCTAGACTATTCTGCTTCTTCATTGCAGCTAATGACATCTTATGTCTCCTTATGTTATCGTATGCTTCGTATGTTATAGTATGTTAATAGTATCACAGAGTTCGCCTTTTGTCAAGTACCTTACGTTAGAATGATAATCTTTTACGGTTGAACCATGCCAATTAGCTACACCAGTTATTTGACAATCCACCCAATAAAATGTTTTACTTCTGTACTTATCAAAAATCTCACTCATTTGTCCAATCCAATTTACAGGATTGAAACCTTTCGCAGAGTCAGGCAAATAATTGTCTGTCCCTTTGTATATGTTATTTATGGGTTGATTATATACACTCAAATCAAATCCCAATAAATAAATCTCTTCTGCATTCTGTTCATGACATGCTAGTAATAAAGCCATGTTGCCAGTTGACAAATTAGGATCACCAACGTCAATTATATTGTCATCCTCATTTGTATATGTAATCCACACACCAGCGTCTTTACCCATTTTTAATTTTAAATCATCCATATCTAAATTAGGATTCATTTGCATAGTGTATTCAATTGTTTCATGCAAAGTGTTTGGGTCTTTACCAGATATGACACATTGGCTCGTTTTATTTTTACTTCTATGAATAAAGGATTCTGGAATATCAGTTCCCATGAACATCATATCAGCAACTTCGGATGGCACTGGACTCCAGTTTGAGAAATATACTTTGGACTTTCCTTTAAACCATCCAGAGTCATATATCTCTTGCTGCATTCCATAATCCATAGATACTAGATTGTCAACACAATCTTTACCATCACGATATATGGCATTACAGCCCCATGTCACAACGTCATCTGCAGCAACCCACCGTGGCGACTTAAACCACGCTCTTGACTCACCATTTCCTATGACAAGAGCTCTCTTCATGATCTAAGTGCATTCCAACTTACGGGAAACAAATCCTCTGATAATTTATCAATACGTTCAGCAACCATTTGAGTTTCTACCTGTGCGTCTGGTTTACAACGTAAATTACATACACGGGCAAACGCATACAGTGTACCACTCCAGTACCATTCTGTCATCATTGATTGCGGCAGTACCATACGGGCTTGTTCTGGGCATACACCCTTTCTTAACAATTCTTCATATGTCCATCTGCATCTTTTAATTGCTTGTTGGTAATCATCAACTAATGCTGGACCACTTCCACCAGCAGGATTGATATCAATCTCTACATCTGATGAGCCCTGTTTCTTATTATCTGCCTTACCTCTCCAGATAAGGGGATGATAGAAATCTGGTTTGTCATCAACATATCGTCTTGATACTTCATTCCAAGTCAACCCAATTTGATGCTTGACCAATTGTCTTGCAACAAATACTGGAGCCATGATATGAAATTGTAAAGACGCATGGCCAAAGGGACTCCAATGATTATGCTTTGCAAGATAGTTTATAAGTTTAGTGTCTTTATCATCATCAAAATTTTCGTGAACTTTTGCAAAAGAAACACGGGCAGCATTCACTACAGATAAATCACTTCCCATACTATCAACTAATGTAACGTCCATTATTTTAATAAATCCTCATGTTTCATATTTTTTGTTCTTCTTATATTATTTAACTCAGCTCCAGACTCTCTATTTTTACCACTTAGATATTTTGGAACAGAAGTAGCTTTACTTTCTGTATATTTCTCTAACCATCGCATTAAACATTTAAACATAACCACTCCTAAAAATGGTGCCGGTGGATGGAATCGAACCACCGTCTAAGGTTTACAAAACCCTTGCTAAACCACTCAGCTACACCGGCACACATCCCTTACATCCTACCGCTTATTGCGGCGAGGACGAAACCCTACCGGGCGCTGAGTTGCAAGTTTCTTAACTCGCTCCCTCAACTCCTCATTGGTTTTTACCAACTCGGCATTATCGTATTCTAAACTACGAACACGATTTTCAAGCTTACTCACTTGAGAAGCAAAATAACCTTCTTCTCTAACAGTGGGATCACCATCTAAATGCATCGTTACTTCCATTGAAGTCTCCATTGCAAAAGTTGCTGCCGTCGGTCCCGACAGTTGGACAATATCTTCCCATGCATTCCACTGCATTTTATTTTTATATTCTTCAATTTTGTTCATGATACTATATTACAATACTTAGTAATAATTGTCAATACCTAAATTGGAAGTTTTGCTTGGCGGGGCAAGAAATTTAATTCTCTTGCATTAGCTTCGATTTTTTCTTTTAGTGCTTTTGAAATTAAGGAGTTAATGCCTTCTAACTCTAATCCTTCTTGTTCACAATACCAAAGAACGGCATCCATATGTGTTATATCTTTTTCTTTAACGATATTTTCAATTGTCATACAAAATATTTTTGGTGTGTTTAATGGCATGTAATCATCCTATAAGTGCCTCCCTGAGCCGACGGGAGGCGATTTGTTTAGTCCGATATACCACGGCCATGAGGCTCTTAAATCCGGGCCGATGGTTTGAGTCAATCGGCAAGACTTTCAGTACATATCTCTCTGAAGGGAGTATCCTTTGTGTAATAGTATGTATTTTTTAGATACGTTCAAGCATAGGCCTCACTCCATATTGTAGTGGGGATGTTTCTGTTGCCAAGTACATCCCCGAAACTCCGAACACTTACTGCTTACGCAGCGAGTGCCATGGGTGCAAAATTATCATTTGCGTTTACTTCAGTGACCTATAAGGCGGTCAATCCACAGTTCTCCACTTTCCTAATCAACACCTGTCGATCCTGTTTCGCCCCCATCAAGAGTAGACTAGTTTCAGATTTCGGGTTGCAACCCTAATCAACTGTATTTTTGCTTTGGCGTGTACTAGTATCTGGCCATGGTCCGTAACTATGTAGCGCCCAGTCTTCACTAATCTACTCATGGTGGAGGCGTTGGGTACTGCCCCCAAGTCCAGCCTGCCTTTCGTTCTGTTTCATCAAACTGTACCTTATTTATACCATAGTGAAATTGTTTTGTCAAGGCTTTTTTTTAAATTCCTTTATCTTTTCCTCTTTTACCCGCAGCAATAATATACCCAAATAACTCTTCTTTTTTATCTACTCTTGCAATTGACAATACAACACTGGGCCTATCTGCATAATCTTTATATTCTACATAAACACCCAGAACATAAAAAGGTAGGGGCATTGGTAGTTGAATACATTTTCTTATAGTTGATAAAGAATACATTTTTGCAAGAACTTCTTCTTCACTCTCGGTATCTGCCTTTACAATTTTTAGAATATCTTCCTCTTCGGGACACGCTATTGCTACTTTTACAGTGTCACCTTTCTTCCATTCATATTCATATCCTCTTGTGCTTTCTGATGAAGCATTAGTCGGCCATAACAATCCTATCATCATCAATACCATCAGTAGGTATTTCATTTTCCTTTCTCCAATCTTGAACCGCCTCAGACAGAAAATCAAGATAGTCATGTTTACTTTTTATAAACTCTTGAACTGTGCCATCCTCTGTAACCACAAGAATAACCACTTGGTTAATAATTATACCAGTTCTTTCACCAAACATTTCTGCGTATGCGGAACCTTGTATATAATAATTTTCGTTCCAATCATCTGTACGTTCTTTTGTAGAAGTTTTAAAGTCGATGATGGACAATTCACCTTTATAATTCGCAATACAATCGACTCGACCAGCAACTTGATATTTATCACTGTATAATCCAGCTTCTTGTGCGTATATGTTATTTATATGACATAACGCTTTTTCTCTTAGAACATTAAACAGGGTATACGGAAGAAAATGTTTCTCATGTTCTTTCCATTTTTCAGGCCAGTCAAGATGCACATTATTCAAGTAGTCTTCACACATATGGTGAACTTTAGTACCTCTTGCTGCAGCAGTTCTTGCGACATAATTAGCAACATCGTTGCCTACACGTTTTCGCCATTCCCATAACCCTTCTTTTTTGCGATTGGAAAGGACTGTGGTGATTGAAGGGTAGTAACCGTTTGGCGTGACATAGAAACGCTTTTTGTTGATAGTCTTAGTTGTCAACTCTGGTATTTCAAGTGTCGCATGTTTAAATGACATCATATCAGCTTTCTATCTCTCTCATTCTATCTACTAAACGCTCTGCTCTCGCACCAACTTGACGATACCAACGGCTGTCAATCATCTCATCAGCTGCAGCATCCCAATCTCTTGCATCCACTCCGGCCTTCATACCTCGAAACTTTGATAGTCTAGGAAAACCAAGATTAAACATCATATTTGCAATTATTTGTTGAGCTTCTTCTGGCAAATAGTGAAAGTCCGAGTAAAGTCTGTTGCAGTCTCGCAAGACGCTTTTGATATCTTCATCGAAGGCCTCAGCAACTCTATCTTCGGAGACAGGGGTTCCCACGGCCTGACCATTTTCGGGATCAGATTCAATAACAAGATGGCCAATACCAAATGTAGCATAACCAAGATGGTCATTATAGATTTCGTAAACACATCCCTCGTCAATTTTTAATTGCTCCCCAAGTTTATCTACATTCATATTTATTTCTCCTCATCAGTTGGAAACATGTTTATATTAGCAGACAAACTTCTGCGTTCTCCCTCACCAGTAAAAGGCAAAACACTATGGTTTAACCAAGAAGGAAACATTACTAACTGGCCTACTTCTGGTTTAACGTATTGTTCTGTGCTTGGTTTTAACTTTTTCATGTCAGTAGTGCTAGTGGTTCCCCAACAAAAACGAGTATACCCATCAACCAAACCAGAAGCACCCGTAAGTGATGTAGAACCCTCACCACCATCTCCACTAGAAATTCCCATTGGAACTGTCAAATACATGATACAAGACAAACCAATATCAGCATCAGATGGATGGTCATGTTCTGGATTATAATCTCCAGCGTAGCTACGGTTAACCCACATCGACTTCATCTTTGGACTGTATGTCCTCTCATTACCTGTTACTGAACGATTAACTTCATCACCATATGTATCTGTTACAGCATCAGACTCAACATATTCCATATATTGATTAGCTAACCTACACAAATATCCAGCAAATTCCTCTCCCACATCATCGTCATCATGAGGGAAAATCAATTGAGCAGAGTTTTCATGATTTTTAATTTGACCAACAAGATTACCAGATGCATCTATATTTTTATCAAATACACTCCCCTCAATATAATCATTCAGTTCCTTTGTAATTTCAAGACTAAATTTACATGACATTAAAGTTAGTGCTGTCTTTGTATTGTATGATATCATCATAATGTTTACTCCAAACCAATTCCCATTTTAGTCTTATTAATTAAATAGCTCCGCACAAAGCCAGACCGTACAATATCACCAATTGTAAACTCTGTACAATTAAATTCTTTCATTTCCTCTAGGATACGCATGAAATCATGTAATCCATTTTTCTCATTATTTTTAACCAAATCTGTTTGGTTAAAATCACCACAGAACATAATTTTAGAATCTTGTCCCACTCTTGTAATAATGGTATCAAGCTCATGAAAATTTAAGTTCTGACATTCATCTACTATAATGATACTGTTATCAAATGTCAACCCCCTTAGAAAAGAAGTTGATAAAAAATACAAAGAACCTTGTGATTTTAATTTATCATATAGATTATTGAATGATTGTTCATTAGGCATCTCAAACATAAACTGAACCATATTTCTATATGGAACTTGATACAGTGCAGCCTTATCTTCTTCATCGCCTGGAAGAAAACCAATCTCTCTTGTAGGAATAAGAGATCGAACTAGAATAACTTTATCAACAGACTTTTTTAAATCCATGACTTCTTGTAGAGCAAGATATAGAGACACAAAAGTTTTTCCTGTCCCTGCTGCACCAAACAAAAATTGATTAAGTCCTTTTTTCCATGTCGAGAAGACTAATTTTTGATTGTCAGTGATTGGTTTAATTGTAACCAAATCATTTGTGTTTATTTCTTTATTCTTTTTTGCGGCCATTTTATCTCAACTTTTAATTATAGGTGGGGGAGCGCTCGAGCCACTCCCCCTAGTGCATAGGCGGATTGACTTCCCAGCTTACATAGATGCCGTGCATCGGTGCTGAAGTATGATGTTCTCGCCCGCACCATTTTTATTTATTTAGATTGTCCATTTTATTCTTATATTTTTTTGTAATCTTACTAAAAGTATTTTTGGCTCTTCGTTGACTAGCAGTCTTAGATGTTCCATACTTATCTGCCATAGGGGATAAAGGATTATTATCTGCGATATTTCCTAGCACATCATTGAACCCAGAATCAGTTTTGGGTCCGACACCCATCATATGATCACCAGCAAGAGCTACTGGTTGATATACTCGTTCCACGCCAGGATTGTTTTTTAGATAATCATCATACTCTGATATACGCATGGTTTCATCATATTCAATCCCAGACTCCTTATTAAAAAATGTGTATGTTGGCATTATGATTCCTCTGAAGTTTCTTCTGCTTGTGGATTTCCATGATTCATAAAATTAGGACAAAATCCAGCATACATATTTGCAGACATGACTATTCTTTTATCAAAAGTATCATTTGTATAATGAATCAAATTTGACGGAAAAATTAACATGTCTCCTTCTTTACAAGGTATTTTCATTTTATTTTGATTAAAGGATGGAGCCTCATCAGATAGAAAAGATAAACTAGTTTCGTCACCACCTGTAGATAGATATAGAGCACAAGAGTAATAATTGGGATATTCTATATGACAGTGAGGTTCCACAAAACTCTCATTTTTGTAATGAGCCACCCATGCATTGAATGTTGCAAATGAATAGAAAAACATTTTGTTGTCAAAAAATGGCGGCTGGTTTTGGTTTGGATGTGGATAATTTAATCTTGTTCTAATGCAAAAATTTACATGATCCATAATCTTACTGACAACAGATGAAGTGTCTTCATCAGTGTGAAGTTCCCAAATTGTTCGCCGAACATTGCTGAGGTTATCTTGAATATCCTCATCAAGTTTATCTTTTGTCGCTTCAATTAACTCTTCACATGTTTTTTTGTCTATTGATGTTTTTAAAATAAATTCATTTTTCATAATTGGTATGTATGAAAATACATTATAAGATGACATTATATACTCCGTTAAAATATAAACTCCAATTGTGGCCCATTACGTTTTTCATAATAATTAACTTGAGCTCTCAATTCTTTTATTCTCATATATGATTTTTGCAAACTTTCTTGTAGCTGTGAAACCTCTTTCTTTAAAATATCTACCTCACCAACTACTGCCGTTATCTTCTGCTTTTCTTGGTCATCCAACTTTAGGTGTAGTGAATTGAACATTGGTTCTTCCTCTCTAAGTCTCCGACTCATGTAATCCCAATACGGTTCCCTCTCCATTAAACCACTCCGGTATTGAACGCTTCGTCCATTTTGCAAACCTCGATTTCTCTAGTATATAGTATGTTTGATATGCCATCACTGTATCATCACCTTTACAGTATGGGGGCATACATTGAGGTGGATCACCGCCTGCATCACTAAGAGATATATTCTTTGGTGGTCTAAGTAGAGAGTCACGCAATCTAAATGAGGCGTGTGTTTTACCATAACGATAAGTGTATTCTTCCAACAGAGCAGCAAAGTGTTGCCATAACCAGCGATAGTTATGAAATGATGATCTTGTCCAAATGGTGCTTGGATGATTTTTATGAGCCATCTTGTATAGGCCCCTTTCATCAGCATTCTTGTCACCATCAAGGACACGATGACTAGTAGAGAGCATCTGTGCGCTCTCTAGTATCATCTTGACAACGTGTTTATCGCACATCATCTGTGCGGCAATCTTTGGGTCACGATCTAGGTAGAAAATGTTCATTCCTCTAAACACTCCTTAACTTTCTCTACAAGATTGTCATAGGTGGCATAACAACCACCTGTCCATTCGCCATCTTCAAACTCACGAATATCAAGGTTGCCTGCTGGTTTGGCTTGTCCATCAATAGACAGTTCACCATCTTCCATTAACGATATTTCAATATGTTTCATCTCCTAAATGCCTCTCCATAATTATTATAAGCATACTCTGCCATTTCAGCAAACCCTCTAGGTGAATTTATACTTCTTGTTTGGGCAGAGCAATCACATGTATCTATCCAACACATAGAACAACCGTATGTAATCCATCTGTGCCAATGTTTTGCTAACCAAACTCTAGTGGCAACACTCTCGCCATACCATTTAGTTATTTTGTTCTCAAATCTTTTGTTCATCTTTTCTCCCAACGATAAAAAATGTGGTCGCCAATCTCTGTGGTTCTCGTCTTAGTCTTAGCCCAATCCGGTTTGACATAATCAGCATGGTAATGTGTTGCACCATCTGTAATATCAATGAACCTTATATTATTATGTAGGATTACACCCGCAAAGTCAAGTATCTTTTTATAAGTTTTTACATCTTTAATTTCATCAGATTTACCATCACAATACCAACTGAACTGACATTTGTTTCTAATAGGAACAGGCAATCCAGTTTTCCAAGATGGTTTCATTTGAGCTTGAAGAACAACTTCACAGACAGAGTTTGGAAACCTACTATCATTCACTCGATTCAACACAACAGCAGATACAGCAAGTCTTCCTGCTGTACCTTGATCTCTTGCCTCATGATACATATTCATAGCAAGACATTGAATGTGTTCACCAGAGTCGTATAGTTGTTGCTCTGTTGTTAGTGCCTCAATAGGCGAAGAAACAAACAACAGGCCAGCGGTTATAAGTTCCTTCATTCGCCATGTTGCCTCTTGAGATAATCCTTGGCGTAATCACCAGCCATGGCTGACAGAAAAGTTTTACTGGCAGCTACAGCGACTTCATCAAAGTCGTACTCATCACCACCGTAACCATACCCATTACAGAACTCTTCGATGTCCATCATGTAGTTTTTCATCTTACTCATTTGTCAACTTTCCTTCTAACAACTCTGTTAAATCGTTTACTGCATATGTAAGATTTCTAACATCTGCACTGATTTGTTCCATCATTAAACAAACGTCTTCCGTTTGTTGTTTTGTGTTTTCCACATAAGCGGTTAAATAACGTCGTGATTTACTCATACTAACATTCCTATAATTATGCCACCCACTAGGGCAATCATTGAACCCAGACCAACAAACAAGACAACTTTCTCTTGTGTAGTCCACTTATCCATCGTATTCCTCAAAGGTTACGATTTCCATTAACTCCTCTACGACAGCCTTGCCGTGAGAGGTGAACAGGAATCCCTGTTTCCAAACCCAGCCTTCAACATCCTGACTATGATGGAATGTATCTTCCATCGTCATCCAACGGAGAGCGGTTTCACGATCACCAGCACCGTATGTGTAGATGGTATCACCAACTAACCCTTCAAAGTCAGCAATGGCAACCTCGGCAGCATGTGCCTCTTCGGCTTCGGCAACCTCTGCCGCATCAGCGATACGGTCTGCCTCTTTGCGAAGCTCATCCATTGACATGGATGCAAAGTTATAGTGCCGTCCCTTGACACCATACGCAACCTTGTGCATGTCATAGATGAAACACTCAAGGTCATACCGCTCGTTCTTGAGGATGTCCATATCAACCACATCGATGTTATTCATATCAAGTTCCTCTCTCATCATATTTACATTATCGCACATTCAAGGGAGTTTGTCAACACTTTTTTTAGTATCCGTAGAATTCTTTTTTGAAGGCACGCATGTATTTTGCACTGTCACGATGGGCTTCAATTTCCCAAGGCTGTTTCTCGTAAGCAGTCTTGAGATAGTTGCGATATTTACCATCACGGCATTTCCACAACTTGCGATATCCACCACGAATCCGGTCAATCAGCTCTTTCTTGGCATGCTGTTTCACATGAATCATCTCATGGCATACCGTGTCGATGAACTCATCAATACCTTCTGCTCTTGACAGACGATGGTCCACCTCAATCACAAAATCACGGTCATCATCCTCTTGATAGCAGAACCCTTTCGCACCCTCTTCATATGTCTTGTTCAACAAGACAGTAATGTTCAAAGCACGATGGCGAGGTAACATTTTTTCCAGACAGAACCAGACGATTTCCTCGGCCAGTTCCCTGTCCCTCTTCAAACCACCAGTAATTTCGACACCAATCATGAGAACTCCATATCCCTCATCACTATATACATTATCGCATACGGGGGTGGTATTGTCAAGAAAAACTTTGGCCTGTAAGTTATTGATTTAAAAGGATATTGAAATTTTTTTTAATTTTATTAATCGGTAATATCCAATCTTTAGGTGTTTTTTGTCTAAAAATACACACCGATTCGTACCAAGGACTGTGATTCATATCACGGGTGAACCATCGCCAATCAGCAGAATAGTGCAGTAGAAGGTATGTAGGAACCCCTAAAGCACCGGCCACATGCGCCATAGCTGTATCAGTGGACACTAAGAGGTCGCATTGAGATAATATATCCACAGTATCGGTAAAATCATGTATCCTGTCACCAACACGCATCACACCGTCAATATCGTGGTTGGAACCTCTCTGTATGTCGATAAAATTGATTTTGGGGTTATCACACAAACTTTGGATGAGCTCAGGTGAAATGCTGCGTCTGGAATCTTGTTTGGTTGCCTCCCACGCAACAGCAACATTCATTTTATCCTTCAGAATACCCCAATCCTTATTGAATGTTTCTGTGAGATATCCACTGGCCAGTGGTATGTCATCAAAGGTGGTTTCGAGTAGTCTGGGAACACTCATCAGAGGAACCCTATAATCAAGGTCAATCACATATTCGTTGATGCTGTTCAATACATCTATATCATCAAAGATATGACTGTTTCTGAATACAGGAGCAAGAGCATCATAACATAAAAAGGTAATATCACCACTCAATCGTGACAATTCTGGCAGATATCTGCTGAACTGTATATTGTCACCAAATCCCTGCTCACTGTAAACCAGTATGTTCTTATCTTGTGGATTTTGGCCTTCCCACAATTCTATATCAGATAGTCTATCTTTGTTAACATTAAAGTTGTTACCAAGTCGCCATGCACCACTTGACTTCAAATCAATATGGTCAAACCCTTTTTGGAAATCACCCAATTTAAGAAAGTGCATTCCAATATTCAGATTAACTCTGGACGAATCATATCCTAATTCTTTGGACTTTTCATAACAAATAAGTGAGTTTTCAAAATGACCCAAATCATGCAAAACAATTGCTAAATTGTAATATGTTTTTGCATGACTTGAATCAAGTTTTATCATTCTCTCATAACATAGAGCTGAGTTTAAAAAATCTTCATTTTTAAAAAGGTCAAATGCGAGATTATCTAAAAATTCAAATTCAGACGTTTGCCCGCTGAGCATATTGGCCATACTGTGGGTTTCCATCTTCTTTAAGCATGTAGTTATCATCCCAATTAAAAGCTTCTTTCACTACAGCTGAAGACAACCCTTTATATGTTTTATGTAGAAGTTTATCTTTTGCAGCAACAAGTAAATTTGCTTCATCCCTATGCAAACCTTCTAACATTTGAACAAACATCATTTCACGTTTGTTTTGGTTAAGCGCATTATTGCCGCCTTGAATAAAATTGTGTAACTTTCTAGCCTCTGCGGCTAAAATAGTATGCTCTGTTCCCTCTGGTGCATCATTGGGAGAAAATGGAACTGCTCCCGCTGGTAACTGCCAAATAATTTTTGGGTCAAAAGAAGACTTCACAACCATGCGAAGTGCATCAGTATTATTTTGTCGCAAAAAATCAACTTTCTGTTTCTTAGTTTTCAACTTTCCGACTTTTTGTAATACTTCGGAAAAGAGTGGTGTATAAGCCATAATTAAAAATCTCCTATGTTTTCCATTAGATCATTCAATCTATTCTTTATAAAGTAATTTAGTAGTTTACTACGATCACCCTCTGGGGCATCTTGATATGCTTTTATACATTCAAGGTGTAATTCTTCTGGTGACTCTTTCAAATCAATCAGTTTTTTATTTCTCTGATAGTTTCTTTTTGTTTCATCATTCGGCAAAAACTGTTCACACATAGGTCCGGCCCATGTTGTAATCTTTTTCTTGCTCAGAGGCCTTTGTCGTAATCCATCAACAAAAGTATTATCTGGTGATAGCACATTAGGAATACCATCACTTGAATCGCCTTTAAGTATATGCTGATACAAATATTCATATGGGTCTTCACCATTAATGAATTTCTTTGTGATAGGACTGTATTGCTTTACATTTTTAAATTTATGTAATTGAATGAAATCTTTATCACCAGACAGAATAAGTGTCTTACCATTATCAAACTCTAACTCACCGCACAGTGTAGCAATAATATCATCAGCTTCTGCACCGTATACTTCAAGAACTTTGTATGGAAAATTATCCTTAATTTCTGACTTAATGGTATTCAAACATTCAAAAATATCATCCCAATCGTGTCCAGAACTTTCTCTGGTTTTCTTTCGACTGGCTTTGTACTCTGGGAAATATTCTCTTCTCCAGTAGTGTTTGGAGTCATAACATATAACAAGCTCACCAAACTCTCGGAAATAACTTTGACGATACATGCGAAGCGAGTTGAGTATCATATGTCGTACCATACCCATATTAACACTATCACGTTTGGTTATGTTTAAGTGCATCATTACACTTGCCAGACTAATCTGGTTCATATCAACTAAAATCATTGTAACCTCATATCAGCATTAAAACTCATGCTTCTTCTTTCACCCATACATCTAAATGGATAAACAAAATGTTTTAAGTATGATGGGAAAACTAAAAACTTTCCCACCTCTGGTTTAAATTTAATGGCCTCTGAACGTAAGTCAAGGTTTTCTCCAAATGCAAATTCAATCAATCCATTACAAGGATAGTGGTCAGTAAACTCCTCATCCCATTCATCATCCATTCCTTCTGGAATTTTAAGATATATTACAGCAGAAAAATCTCCACTATGATGGTGATAGGGATTATAATCCCCGGCATACTGACTGACTATCCAACTATCTCTCAAATGAATATTTTTCGTTGTTGGAGTTGCAGTTTTACGGCCGTTTATAGAAAACCACTTTTTGGCTCTATTCTTCTTTATGACATGTGTAAGATAATCAACACAACCCTGTTTCATAGTTTTGAATAAAAATTCCTTATCATTGCCTTTGGGAGCAGGAATTCTTACCTCTTTATGAACTTTACCCACAAGTTCATCTGAATGGTCCCATTGCACACTTCTCTGTTCATTTGATAGAACTGAATCACCAATCCCATTCATTATATTAACAAATTTTGTTGGAACCTTTGTTTCCATTATGACAGGACTAAATGGTTCATAAAATTCAATTTTCATTGTAACCTCAAGCTGGCTCTGGACCTAAATCATCCTCATCATTTTTAATTCTTATTTTTTCAAGCAATTCTATATTAAGTTTACCGTGTGGAGTATTCTTTTCATCAAGGGTAACTTCTGTCAAAATCTGCATTATGTCATTCATGGGATGTGCTAACCCCATATCTCTATAGACTGCTCCTTTAACAGCTTCAACAACAAAAGAAGCATCCTTGATAAATTCTTTTGTTGAAATATCTATGCCGTTTTCTCCCATCGTATGAATCATTTGAACCAAGAGAGATTCCGTTAAGTCATCAGCAAACATGATATTTTCTTGAAGAGCGATAACATCAATGTCAGGAACTACCACCTCTTTTCTTGACTTTAGTTTCCACGGTCCTTTTATTACGTTTCCGTTTTCTTCGCTTTTTGGTCTTTTGCACATCGGCATCTTCCACTCCGTTCTCTGCATCGTACATATCTTGTGAGTAAATTGTTCCCAACATTGGATAGTAAACTCCAACATCAAATTTTGGTTCGCCCTTCTTTGGTCCATACCAATAATAAGCTTGTGCTCGACAAATGCGTGTCACTCTTTTCTCTTGGTGTTCCCCATAAAATAAATCAACCCAATCACCATCTCGGAGATATCTTTGCATGTTGCGAATATATCCTTCATGGGATATTCTACGGTTAGTTGATCCCTTTGCACCCGCCTTCTCATTTTTACGTTCAGCTGAAACAAACTCCTTTTGTGTCTTAATCCACTTCTTAACCTTCTTCGGATTAATTGGTGCATCATCTGGTAAATCACGCAAACTCTCATGAATACCAGATTGGCCATAGTTGGGATTTTTAGCAGCACGGGCATTTCTTGCCTTCTCAAGACGTTCTGCTGCAGCCTGTCTCTGTTCCTCTGACATAGGTTTGCGTTTTTTGCGAACCTTCTTTTTCTTAGAGGGATCAGTCCAACCAGAATTATCTGTTTTCGATTTAATCTTTTTTGCCATGTCACTATTTATCCTTTTATCAAGTAACCAACAAAACCATTTAAGAGAATGGCAACACCAACTGCATTAACAAGCATCAATGCACGATCATTCCACATAATAGAAACAATCAACCAGCCTGCAATACCTATCGCTTGAACAAGAACATTCCAAGGAAATAGATTATTTGCAGCAAGAATCATACCCACCATGAGAATAATAGACGATACCCATTTGATATACCAATCAATGGTGTGCATGGGCGTAACTGTCTTTGATGCAATCTCATGCGGCTTCAGTTCAATCTCTTCTTTTCTGTTTTCAGAATCCATACTCATCTAACCTTTTTTGGTTTTCTTTAATCCATCGTTGCCGACCAGCTGCCTTACTTCTTCGCCGTTTTTCACCCTTAGTTTCATGATATTCTTTTCTTCTCATTTCATTAAATAAGCCATCTTGTTGCAACTTCTTTTTCAGAACACGCAATGCTCCATCAACATTATTATTACGAACTTCGACTCGCACAATTATCTCCTTTTGCCTGTAGCAGGATCATTTTGATCTGCTTTTGATAATACTTGAAAATTACCTTTGTTATATGCCTGTCCTATGACATATTGGCTTGATGTATCAAGTTTGTAACTCTCGTCTTTTTTGAGACAAGGACTAAACTGGTCGGAGTGAGAGGATTTGAACCTCTGACCCTCTGCTCCCAAAGCAGATACGCTACCAGACTGCGCTACACTCCGATTGGTGCTCTCGACAGGACTCGAACCTGTGACCCACGGTTTAGAAGACCGTTGCTCTAATCCTACTGAGCTACGAGAGCCTATACCCATTTTCTTGAGAAACTTTTCATGTTCCTGTTCGGCTGCAAGTTGACTCTTAGTCTTCTTACCGTTCTTACGTTTTTTGGTATTTGTTGTGGTATAGTACACAGGCAACATATGCATACCGCTCATTCTCTACTCCAATACGGGCGACAAGGTGCAACCGATATGGGTCAAGTCAACACTCCACCCATCAGCTAACATAGATTGAACACTCGACAATCCTCTGTCTTTAATTGTCTCTTCCCAACTATCAACAAATTGTTTACACTCTAATTGAGTATCAAAATGCCGAGATAGAACATGAACTTTTTCATCTCTCTCAAAACCTTCTGGGTCAGTGACCGTAAAGGCGAGAAGTAACATAAATGTCTTAATCATCAATTACCTTCCATTTCCCTTCAATATAACATACGGTAATTTGTTTGTCAAGTTTTTTATCATGAGAATTGACACAATCGCCATCCTCATAATAGTCATCCCACTTGAAATTCCTTTTCATTTCTTGAAGTCGCCTCCTACTTTCTGTGGGATTCTCTGTGAACATGACTTTGGTTTCATGTGTTTTGCATTGAATCATTTTACAGAAAATAGGAGTCGCAACAATTCCAATCACAGTGGATATTGGTTCAACGGCATTTGACTTAGCGGGAAAGAGTGTCAAGCTCAGACTTGCGCTGAGAGTCAACACGATCATTTTCTTTGTTAACCGCATTATCCAATTCCTTCCATGCCTTGGTAGCCTTTAACTTATTATAGAGTATTTCATCTTTTCTCAACCGATTGTAAATAATCTTACGAGCTTCGGAGTCAGAATACTCTAACAATACAAATGCACGATACTGTGTGCCATGTGGAAATACTTCTGTATTTTTCACACTATATCCAGAAACATCAGTGTCAACAATAAGATTTTTTGTTGCACGTTCAATTTCAGAAATTACAGAAGAGTCAAAGTCTCCACTGCCAACCTTTGCTTTAAATTGTTTTGCTTGACTACGCATTCTAGAATTGATACGGTCAGCCAAAACAACCTTTGCATTTAGAACTGCCGCATCAACAGAAAACTGTAAGTCAGGAGTTACAGCAGTTCCAGCAGAGAATATATTTTTATCATCCTCTGGTTGCTCTTTAAACCAATCTGGAATATTGTTAATTTGTTCTTTAACCCTATCCCTTTTATATTTGTAAGTTACATTAACCTCTTCACTTACGCCAGGGTTTGCTGTCTCTTGTGTTGCAGAACAAGCAGACAAAGCAAAGACACTAACCGCACTCAAAAGTGCAATCTTATTTCTTATCATCTTCTGATTCCTCTTTCGTCAAATTCTCACCCATCTTCACAATGTCTGTGCCGATGCCTTTCACCGTATTACCACAGGCACCTAGAGCAATACAAATTGCTACTAAACCAATTGATACTACGATTGCTTTCAGATATACTTTGAGCATATCTTTACTGAACATATACATTTTAACCTCACTTTACGTTCATAAGAGTCTCAACAGCTGTATCACGAACACCCGACTCGATAAAAGCGCTCTTGATATAAGGAACTAAATCTGGGTAGAACATGGTAGCCAAAACCCCAACCCCAAATCCTATTAAATACTTCATCTTACTTTACATAACTCCTTGTATGCGGCCACTCTTTGACCATTGATTACAACAACTGTGGTTGGTATTAGTTTTGCCACCATGCAACCTTTCGTAACAGGTGAGTAAACATTTTTCCAACCGCTCTCTTTCCACTGCCCAACGACTTGGGTAGAAGACTTTTTCATAATTTTGTTGATGAGTTTTTCAGCAACAACTTTCTTTGTTTCATCGGGAACTTTTTTTACTGGCACAGTTCTCACTGTGACGGCACACTTTGAATTCATTGTTCTATTCAATTTTTCTGGAACGATTTGACGAAGAATGGCTTCTTTAGCTCTCACCTCTGCTTTCTTACATGCAGAAGTTTCTGTCATATCGGGACCAAAAATATATGTGCCAGAGGTTGGATACCAAGAATGTTTGATTTTGACATCAAGCTTGATAATACATTTGCGAGTATCTTCAATATGAGGATATGTTGTTTTGTTGTAATTTTTAGATGAAGCTATAGTCCCTTGGAAATCTGTGTTGACATTAGTTTTGTAATCACAATTACTTTCTGATGCCAACACAGCTCCAGAGGAGAGACACAACAAGGGAACTAAAAACTTTTTCATAATATAATATTAACCCATAGTGGGAAGTTTGTCAAGAACTTTTTTTTATCTTTTGGATTTATTCTCACTTAAAGATTGGCCAAAAAGAACACCCATCACAGCACCCAATGCTGTTGTAGCGGCATTTCCAGAACCTCTACCAAACTGGTTTCCAACGAAACCACCAGCAACACCACCAAGCAGAGCTCCTTTTGTTTTATTACTCAATCCCCCGCCGTGTGCAGTGCATCCCGCAAGAGCAACAACGATTGCAAAAGTACAAATAATTTTTTTCATTGTATTACCTTTATAAGTTCCTTTTCACCGTTCTCATCTTCTGTGGTTAAGATATACCCTTCTTCTTCTAAAGAAGCAAGCATTGTTCCAATCACATTCTCTAAGATTTCCCTCTTAGAAAGATAACGGCCCCAAAAATAACATCCTGCTAAACAAGCTACTGCAAGAAGAGTGTGCGTAATCGCATCCATTTACATCTCCATATTTCTCTATCTTTATTTAGTATAGAGAAGAGAAGTTGTTTTGTCAACCCCTTTTTTCATCTTTTTGCCAATATTTTTCAGTCCACCAATAATTATATTTTTTGGAACAATCCTCACAAAATGTTCCTATGACCATCCATGTTGCCAGATATAAAAACCATAACATTACTGGAAATCCCGAAATATAAACCCACCACCATTCTTTCAAATGCTTCATTACTTCCTCATGTTAGCCAATGGATTTTCCAACGCCTTCTTGATCTTGTCAGCAGTATCTTTCTCAAGTGCCTTCATCTTGTTAGTCAAACCATCATCTAGGCTATCCATTCTGTTCTGTATTCGTTCTCTAATCTTATCATTCCTGTCATTCTCTTTGTCAATCATTTTACGAGTATCATCCTGTATGCCTTTGACTCGTCGCTCAATGCTCTCTACTAATCTTTCTGTACGCACAATCTCTGCCTTCAAATCATTCTTAATCGTTCTGGCTTCATCTCTTGTCTGTATCGCAGTATCTTCAATCATCTTTTCAATCTTTTGTAACGCATCCATGTCTGCTCGTAAAACAGCCAACTTCTTGTCAAATTCTGACAAATCTGGTGCCACATAAGTTTCTATCTTTTCCTTCATATCCATATAGTCTTTCCAGAACTCAAAGCCTGCGTAAAGACCACCGCCGAGGGTACTCAATGCTGTAATAATAACGAATATCTTTCCACCTCGAAACTTGACCCCGGCAAACTCAACTTCTGTTTTGCCGTCGTCTGACATTT
>VTLG01004435.1_pt1 | contig 21388 bp, 23 predicted proteins | sample 4694571 | NCBI WGS metagenome assembly VTLG01 (sample SAMN12604809, study PRJNA352737) | marine metagenome | biome: ENVO:00000447; feature: ENVO:00000209|ENVO:00000569|ENVO:01000036; material: ENVO:00002151; isolation source: viral sequences binned using virsorter ... | reverse complement strand
GAGTAGCCGTTCTAAACCCTCGTCAATACTACAGTCTTATCAATACTGTAAGTTCTGGTGTAATCACATCTGGTCTAATCAACCGTGACGCACAAGGAACAGCTTTACAGTCTGGACAAGGCGTAGTAGAGATCGCTGGTATTAAAATCTACAAGTCAATGAACATTCCGTTCTTTGGACAGTATGGTACTAAGTTTGGTACTGCATCTGCAACCAACCCCGGAGTAACATCTCCCGGTAACTTAGGTAACTTTGTAGGTGAAACAGCAGAAGACGCTAGAGCTTCTGTAACTGGTATTAACGGAAACTACGGTAATGCTACTGACTTCGCTAACTCTTGCGGACTAATCTTCCAGAAGGAAGCTGCTGGAGTTGTAGAAGCTATCGGACCACAAGTTCAGGTAACATCTGGAGATGTGTCCGTGGTATACCAAGGTGATGTGATACTCGGACGTCTAGCTATGGGGGCAGATTTCTTGAACCCTGCTGCTTGCGTTGAGCTTATTGCTGGTGCTGCTACTGGATCTACAGGTAACGCTGTATTCGGTAACCAATACCCAGCTAACGCTAACTAATTTTATTTTTATACGGGGACTTCGTGTCCCCCTTTTTTTTATTTATGACTACTCAAATAGCAACCGATACCGAACTATCCGCAGTTAATTCTATCTTGGGTAGCATTGGTCAGTCACCTGTAACTACTCTTGGAACTGTAACTACAGACGTGACTAACACAGGACAAGAAATAGCAAACACATTTGCCAATCCACAGATTGCAATGATTCATGGACTTCTTATGGAAGTTACAAAAGACGTGCAAAACGAAGGCTGGCATTTTAACAAAGAAGACCATGTATTAATATCTCCTGATGCTAATGGTCACTACATAATTCCTAATAACTATCTTAGGTATGACATACACGAAGGTTTGTCAGATAAAACTAAAGATGTAGTAAGGAAAGATGGAAAATTATATGACAATGTCAACCATACATTTGTCTTTAGTGGAGATCATTATTTTGACATAACATACTTACTAGCTTTCAATGATGTACCTCCAGCTATACAGAGATACATAATTGCTAGAGCGTCCGTAAGAGCTGCAACACAATTAGTTAACAATCCAGACTTAGTTAAGTTACTTCAATTAGAAGAAGCACAAACTAAGGCAACAGCATATGAGTACGATTGTGAGCAAGCAGACCATACTTTCTTTGGGTTTCCACATGAAAGTAACTACAGATCTTATCAACCTTACAAGGCACTTATTAGATAATGGCAAACATTACACAAACTATTCCAGCGTTAACGGCTGGCATTTCACAACAACCTGACGAGTCAAAGATTCCCGGTCAGGTAAAAAATATGGTGAACGCCCTACCTGACGTTACACAAGGATTACTAAAAAGACCGGCTGGAAAGTTTGTGGCATCTTTGTCTGATGGAACAAACAATTCTTTTACAACAGGTAAATGGTTTCATTACTACAGAGATGAGAATGAACAATATATAGGTCAAGTAATTCGACGAAAAAATACTGATGGATCTTCACATGCTGATGATGGAAAGATCAGGATGTGGGATTGTCAAACAGGAGCAGAAAAAACTGTAGTTAATGCTATAGGTAACAACACATATTTAACACACACTAACGACGAAGATATACAGACATTAACTCTTAACGATTTTACTTACATAAATAATAGGTCCATTACTACAGAAATGGATACTACTATAGAACCTCTTGGAAATTTTCAGAAAGAAATTTTTGTCGAGTTGAAATCTATCAGCTATGCAAAACAGTATGCGTTAAATGTTTTTGATGACACATCTACAGAAACAGTTACCACAGCTACACGTATTAGTGTGACTCTAGTTAACTCTAGTAACAACTACTGTGATAGTACTAATCACATGAGAGATCATTCAACTAGGGGTGATGGTAATAATAAAAGATGTGGTACTGAAGCTGGTGATGGTAGAGATGCGTTTGCACCTAATGTAGGTACACGTATTTTTAGTGTTAGTAGTGGAGATACTCTTGTTGATGATGGAGCCACAGGTGGTGAAAAGGCTGACGGTAGTTTAACAGATACAAACTACAGTTACACAGTTAATATATTTAAAACAAATGCTAATGGAAGTACTACTGGAAGTCAAACTGGTAGAAAGAATTTATATTTTCGTATAGCTACAACAGGTCAATCAGTACCTTATACCCAAGGTAGTGGTAATAACCTACAAACTACTTATCAAGCTAGATATACAACTACACATGATTTACTTCATGGTGGAGAAGGTTGGGAAAAAGATGACTTTTTCTATGTATTTATGAAGGATGGTTATTACAAAGTAAATATAGATGAAATAAGTACTTCAGTTGTTCAAGCAAACCTTGCGTTAGTAAGACCTCAACCAACACCATTTGATACAGAAACAACTATTACTGCCGAGAGTATTCTTGGTGATATCAGAAAAGGTTTAACTGGTAGTGCTACAGCTACAACAGGAAATGGATTTACTGTAACACAAATTGGTACAGGATTACATATATTTAGATCTGCCATATTCAACGCCTCTACGCCCGTAGGAGAGCTGTTAAATGTTGTTGCTAGTAAAGTTAACGACGTGGGTGACCTACCCTCTCAGTGCAAGCACGGCATGGTTGTAGAGGTTGTTAATAGTGAAGCAGAAGAAGATAACCATTATGTAAAATTTTTTGGTAACAATGACAAAGATGGTGAGGGTACATGGGAAGAATGTGCTAAGCCGGGACGATTAGTAGAACTTAAAAAATCTACCATGCCTGTTGTTTTGATAAGAACTCCTGATGGTAATTTTAGATTAACTGAATTAAACGGAACTACATTTGCTGACCCTTCCGATAGTGCTAAAACAATATCTAGTTGGTCACAGACTGGTAATACTGTTACTATCAACACCCAAGCAAATCATGGTTTGAGTGAAGGTAATTTAGTTTACGTAACTTTGCAATATGGTAGTGGTCCTTCAACCCAACAATTTGGAGCTGCTGTAGATGAAGTTGTTGATGATGATACTTATAAAATACTAAGTCCACTTTCAGGTTCTTTTACTAACACTGGTACAAGTAGTTATGTTAGAGGAATATCAACTCCACAATGGGATAATGCTATAGTAGGTGATGATGTTACTAACCCTGAACCTTCATTTATAGGTAAAGAAATTAGTAAGATGTGTTTTTTTAGAAACAGATTTACAATGTTAGCTGATGAAAATATTGTAATGTCTCGTCCCGGAGATTTTACTAACTTTTTTGCTAAGTCAGCTATACAACTTGTAGCTAGTGATCCAATAGATATTTCAGCTAGTTCAGAATATCCAGCAATATTATTTGATGCTATACAAGTAAACACAGGTTTATTATTATTTTCTAAAAATCAACAATTCATGCTCACTACAGATAGTGACGTGTTTAGCCCAACCACCGCTAAAATCAATGCTCTTTCTACTTACAACTTTAACTTTGCTACAAATCCTATCTCTCTTGGTACTACTGTCGGGTTCTTAGATAACGCCGGTAAGTTTTCTCGATTTTTTGAGATGGCACAGGTACAAAGAGAAGGTGAGCCAGAGGTGATAGAACAAAGTGCAGTAGTTTCTAGATTATTTGAAAAAGATTTAAAACTTATATCTAACTCTAGAGAAAACTCAGTTATATTTTTTAGTGAAGAAGGTACATCTACACTCTATGGGTATAGATACTTTGACAATATTAGAGAAAGAAAATTAGCAGCATGGTTTAAGTGGACATTAACTGGAAATATTCAATACCACTGCATGCAAGATGATAATTTATTCGTAGTTGTACGTAACAATAGTAAGGATCAGTTACTTAAATACAGTGTTAAAATGGACGCTAACACTTTTGCTATTGCAGAAAATAGAGTTCATTTAGATCACCTAATGGAAATTCCTAAACTTATTTCTGGTACTTCCAATCCAACAGTTACTTACAATGCTACAACTAAAAAATCAACATTTGCTAAACCTACAGGATTAGAAAGCTCTAATCAATTAGCTGCATATGATAATAGTAATGAATCATCTGGTACTCAAAATTTAGGTAGGTATGGAAAGATAACTGTTAATGGTAGTAACTTAGAACTTGATGGTGATTGGACAGGAGAAGCCTTTTTAATAGGTTATCAGTTCACTATGCAAGTTGAGTTACCAACTATTTACTATGTAACTAGAGAAGGAGAAACTTTTAAAGCTGATACTAGGTCTAGTCTTGTACTACACAGAGCTAAGTTTGGATTTGGTCCTATAGGATTATATGAAACAACACTTAGCAGAACAGGTAGAGTTGACTATACAGAATTACATGAACTAACAGGTGCTGATAGATATACAGCTAACAACTCTTCAATACTAGAAGATAACCTTTTACGAGAAGTGCCGATTTACGATAGAAATATAAACGTAGCATTAACAATTAAATCAACACACCCAGCTCCAGCGACTATTCATAACATGACATGGGAAGGAGCTTACAATACTAAATTTTATCAACGTGTATAACCTCACCCTTACCGAACAAGAAGTACGTATATACAGTCAATGGTTAAAAAAGAACCGTATGTATAAAGGTATGAATCTACCCTTAGGTAATCCTTGGGAGTCTTGGATGCAAGATACCATAGATAAATTACAACACGCATTAAATGAGTAAATACATTCACCCAGCAACAACAGAGGCTGCACTACGTGTAGCTTCTAACTTGCTACCCGACGATTATCGGGAAGTAAAAGAAGGTCATGGACATGACCCTTTAAATGCTCTGGTTGTCGGAGTTCATAATTCTGACTCAGTTTATTTTACTAACCCAGATGACGAGATATGTGGCATTGCAGGAGTCTACGAAGGTGGACAAATTTGGATGCTATGTACCCCAGCTATTTTAAAGTTTCCTCATACATTTGCTAGAGAAGCAAAAAGGTATGTAAACTCAAGACAAGACAAGTTACTGTGGAATTTTGTAGACGAAAGAAACAAAGTCCATATTAAGTTACTTAGGTTTTTAGGTTTTAAATTTCTTAGAAAATTTCCTTACGGACCAAACAATTTATCCTTTATAGAATTTGTACGAATATGTGCAGTCCAGCAGCAATCGGACCAGCCGTCTCAGCCATAGGCTCAGCAGCTCAAGCGTCCCAAGCGAACAAAGAAAAAAGAAGAATTTACGAGCATAAATTAAAAATGCGCGAACGTAAGTGGATGCAAACAAGAGCTACTTACGCAACAAAGAAAGTTCAATTTGAACAGGAAGTTGATTTAGCAAATATTGCAGCTCAACGAGCTTATTCAAGAACTCAGAAATCCTTATATGATGCTAGAGCTGTAGCCCTTATACAGAACCAATCTGACTTTAAGGACTCGCTTGTAGCAGAAGGTGAGATTCTAGCAAAAGCAGCAGAAAGAGGTGTTCGTGGTAAGAGTATAGCTAGAGCATTAGTCCAGAACGCTCAAGGTTTAGGATTAAAACAAGCTATGAGAACACGAGGTTTAACAGCATCCTACTACGAAGGTAGACAATCTATGGATGATGTTAGAAGACGTCTAAAAGGAACTGTAAGAAAGTCCTTTGGAAAAGTAGCACTTCAACCAATAGCAGATATGGCACCACCACCACCTGTTTACCAGAACGTTGGTTTAACATTAATGTTAGGTATGGCAGGAGCTGTAGGTGAAGGTATAGCCGGGAGAGAATAATTATGGCACAGATTCCTCAATATAACGTCGATTCAGGAGACTTTACACCAGAAGAAATACTAGACGTTATACCTGAACAAGAACGTTTAGACAGACAAGTTCAGAACGACGAAGAGAGATATCTTCGTGAGTTAGAGAAAAATGCAGATGATAGAATACGTAACTCCGAAAAAATGTGGAAGGGTATATCTTCCCTTTCCTCTAAGGTAGGAGACATATTTGCAAAGAAACAAGAAGAACATAGAAAGAAAAAAACAGCAGCATTAAAAAATAGAATATTACTTTATGGTGTTGGTGATAATTTAAAAGCACACTTTAGTGGAGAGAAGAGAGATCTTTTTGAAGAAAGTGAAGCTATACATGAAACAGCCTCTACCATTGAAAGATCAGGTGATATTGTTACAGCAGAAGAATTTAGAGATTTATCTAAATGGGAACAGTATGCAGTACAAGAAGAGTATGCAAGAAAGATAGGTACAAATTATGGTGCATTTGTAGAGAAAGCAAGAGAAACAGTTTCTATAGATGTTACTGACCCAGATGGTACAGTTAGAACCGTAAAGTTTGCCAATGGAGATCTAAGCGCATACCAACCTACTGAAGCTGAAAGAGCTGCTTTAAATGAAAAAATACAGTTTGAGTTTGCTTATCAATTACAAGGTATTGACAATGAAGCATTAATTGCTGAACAAGTCAGACCTCATGTTCTTGCATATAACAAGGCAAATAATGCTGTAGCCTTGCAAGATAGAATAAATGCAAGAAAAAATATTTTTCAACAAAACACTCTAACTTCCATGGAAACCATCATTACTGGTGGTACTCTGGAAGAAGGTACACAGATGTATCAAAACTACATCAGGATGTATAAGTCTAGAAACCCTAAGGCAACTAATGCAGAGGCTGAAGCTCAATTTGGAATGAACTTAGTTTCTCTTGTAGAAAATGGTAAGGTTAGTAGAGCTCAAGCTTTAGCTTTAATTGATGAAAAATTTATTGGAGCTAGTGGTGAAAGAACTATAAAAACTGGTAATAACCAACTTCAACAACAGATCAATCTTGCTGGAATTAAATATGACGAAGCTAAAAAAACACAGCAAACAGTAGATATTGCTTCTGATGTAGCTAATTTAAAAGAGATGGGTCCTATAAGTGAAGAACAAGCATCAGTCCTTAAAGAAGCATTTGAAATTAAATATGGATATGTTCCTCCTTCAATTAAAAATGTGATAAAAGGATATATACCTGACGATCAAGCTAAAGCTATGTTAGATGATAAGTTAGCAGCATCAGGAAATGATACGTTACATCCAAACGATTTAAGAAACGTTAGTACTGAAATTTATAATACTTATAAAGGTAAACTTGTATCTCCACAATCTCACTTAACACCCGGCACAACAACTTATAAAGCAAATGCAACAAGGTTTGATAGTGTAACACAAACCGCAATGAAAACTAATTATGGGTCAGCAGATATAAAATCTACACAATTTTTAAATTTAAGAGCAAATGTTGAAGCAACATATAATGACGCTTACCAAATAGCTTATGCAGCAAATAGAGATGAAGGCATAGCTCATAAAATGGGAATGCAAGCAGTAAACGAGTTTGTATCAAATCCAGATTTAGTAGCAGCAGGACAGATAGCAGATTATACAGTTACAACTGACGATAAACAAATTGTCGAGAATGTTTCCATAGGCGTACAGCAAGGCATGAATAATCAATGGAAAACTAACAGAATGTCATTGGCAGGAGAACAAGCTGATAACGAGTTATTAACTTGGGCAAAGAGTTCTACTAAGTCTGTCAAAGATATGCCTGACTATTATGTGAAAGTAGCCAGAGCATTAGGAATACCTCCTGATAAATTTGGACTAGCACAAGCAGCTTTGATTACTCAAGAACCTTTTGATGAGTCAGCCCTATCGAAAGAAATGACTGAAGACAAAGATATTCTCAAACTTATATTCAAGCAACCAAATACATATTCTGTTATTCAGGGTGTAATGATGCTTGAGCAAGATGGAGAAGAAGTCACAAAAGAAAATTCACTATTTAACAACAAAAGTGTAAGAAACGAAGACATTTAACTGCGGTGGTGTCTGGATTTAACACTTACTATTTACCGAGGTAAACATGGAAGATCAATCCTTAGAGATCGAAATTACGGATGGTGGCTTTACGGAAGAACAAATAAATGAAGCAGCAAATGCTCAACGTGAAGCACAAGAAGTACTAGAAGAATATAATAAGGAACAAGAACAACGAGAGTTAGAAGCTGAAGAAGCTAGAAAACGAGCGTTAATTGAAGAAGAAAAAAACAGGAAAGCTAATCTTGGTGATTACGCTAAAGATACAGTTGTTGGTGCAGTAGCCGGTGTACAAGATACTGCCTCTTCTCTTGTTACTTTACCAGAAAGAATTATTGATTACTTTACTGGAGAGATGGCAAGGGAAAATAAAGAAGGTGGTTATAAAGCTGAATGGGACGACTGGTTTGTAGATGACGAGAATCCTCTAGAAACAAAAACTTGGTGGGGAGGATTAGTAAGAGGTGTTACCCATGTTGGTACTACTCTTGCAGTTCCTATTCCGGGAGCTGGAAAGCTAGGAAGTGTTGCAAAATTAGCTTCTACAGCTAAAGCTGTTAAAGGAGCTAAAGCTGCTAAAGCTGTTGGAGCTGGTTTGACAGTAGGTAAGAATGCACCTAAAGCTTTAAGAGCAGCAAGGAAAGCAAGAATAGCTGCACACAGATTAAAAGTAACTCCTAAATTTAAAATACTTGGAAATACAAAACAACTTACTGGACGTAATTTAATAAAAGGTGCAGCAGCCGGTGCAAAGTTTGACCTTACTTCTAAAACATCTCAAGAAGATAACGTAACAGGAATGTTAAAACAAAAATGGGCATGGCTAGATACTCCATTAGCAACTAAAGAACATGACCATCCTGCTATGAAAACTCTAAAGAATGTTGTTGAAGGCATGGCTTTAGGAGTTGTATTTGACAACCTTATTCATATAATAGGTTCTGGAGTAAAAGGTTCTGGAAAAGCTATTGTTAAAAATAGCAAAGGAGGAGAAGAAGTAGTTGACTTAAAACAAGTTACTGACATTAGAGCTGAAAGTGTAAGAGACCAAGTTGCAGAAAAAGGAATACAACAACTTGAACTTCCCGGATTTGGTGCTTATAAAAATCCTAAGATTAAACAACAACACCAAGGTAATGCAACTTCACTTGAATCATTAGAATCTGCTACTAAGTCGTTAGATGATATAGAAACTAGATGGGGAGCTGAAGGTGGCTCTGCTGGTTCCGTTACTTCTAATGTAGAAATAGATAGAGTAGCTAAAAGTTCTAAAGAAGCTAGAAAGGTTGTTAAAGAAGTTTTACAAAGAGGTGTTAGTGAAGGTTATCTAAAAGGTCTTGACGAAACTGCTGCAAGACAAGGAGTACCTAAAGAAGTTTATTATGCTAAAGTTTCAAAATTAGCTCAACAAGTTTATGAAGGAAGGAATACTTCTGATTTTACTCCTGACGAATTTTGGGCACAGGTTAATAAAGAAAGTGTCAAACGTACAGGTAGTGTAGAATATGAGTTTGTAGCTGCTGAAATGGCTCCTATTATAGATACTATTAATGGAACTCTTATGAAAGAAATAAGAGATATTGGTATTGGTGGTAGAGAGATGCAGGACATATTTGACCTAAGAAGTGTAGATGGACCAGCACAACAATTAATTGAAAAGCTTATAGCTGGTTTAAGAATCAGAGCTATTCAAAAAGCTGAGATATCACAACAATTTAGAGAACTTGGAGATCGTGCTACTAGAGACCAGATTGATGAAATCGTAGATCAAAACGTACAGCAAAGTATTGATGCTTTTAGATTAGCTATGAAAATAGCTCCTGAAGAAGGTGGTGATGAATTATTTAAAACTATCTTTGAAGGAATTTCTATGTCAAAAGGCATACATACCTTAGATGACTTTGATGCTTTTATGAAGTACAAACTTAAAGGTGGTGTATGGAAAGGAGGAAAGAAAGAAACTGGTATTCTTATTAGAGAATTAGGTTCTGTCTTTACTCATAGTGTTTTATCTGGACCTAAAACATCAGTTCGAGCAGTTATGGGTACAGCCTCTGCAACATTTGCACGTCCAATGGCTATGGCACTTGGAGGTCTAATGAAAGGTGACGTTGTAACTATGCGGGCTGGATTAGCAAACTTAAACGCTATGCGTGAAGCTATCCCAGAATCTTTTGAATTATTTAAATCTAGACTTAACTCTTATTGGAGTGGTGATATTTCTACTATGAAAACTAGATTTATAGAAAAAACTAAAGCAGACGATCAGTGGGCAATGTATGGTCATTGGGTTGAAAATTCTGGAGGTGCAAGTTTAATGGATAAACTTGTTTACAGAATGGCTAATATGGCTAGATGGGCAAACAACACTAATATGTTTACCTACTCTACTAAAATCATGGCATCTACTGATGACGCGTTTGGATTAATAATTGGTAGAGCTAGAGCTAGAGAAAAAGCTTTTTTAGAAGCAACTGAACAAATGGGTGAAGGAGGATTTAAAAACTTTGACGCTGCATTTTTTAGAGATGTTGAAGATAAATTCAATGCAAAGATATTTGATAACGATGGAAACTTAACTGATGAAGCAGCAGCTTATACAAAAAGAGAAGCTACTTTAACTCAGGACTTATCTGGCTTTGCTAAGAATTTAGAAAGTACTTTTAATGATGCACCATGGGCAAGACCATTTTTCTTATTTGCAAGAACTGGTATTAATGGTTTAACTTTAACTGCTAAACATACTCCCGGATTTAACTTCTTGGTTAAAGAATGGAATGACATCGCATTTACTAAACCTAGTGCAAACTTAGAACATTTAAATAAATATGGTATTAATAACCCTAGAGACTTGATGACTGCAAAAGCTGTTCAACAAGGAAGACTTGCTATGGGCTCTGCTGCAATATTTATGGCTGGTCAATCTTTCTTAGCTGGAAACTTACATGGTAACGGACCAACAGATAGAAAGAAAAGACAAGCATGGTTAGATGCTGGTTGGAAACCAAGAACTGTAAAAATAGCTGGTCAATGGGTTAGCTATGATGCTTTTGAACCTTACAACCAAATACTTGCTTTAGTAGGAGATATAGGAGATCACCAACAATTAATGGGCGAAGAATGGGCAGAAGATAGATTTCTAAAATTATCTATGGCTTTAGCTTCAACCGTTACAAGTAAATCATATTTAGCAGGATTACAATCTTTTGTTGATTTATTTTCTGGTGCGCCCGGACAACAAAATAGAATACTTGCTTCTTTGATGAATAACACTATTCCTCTTTCTAGTCTTAGAAATGAAATAGGTAAAGTTCTTAATCCACATACAAAAGAATTAGGTTCTGATATTATGAGTTCTATTAGAAATAGAAACTTATCTACTGAATTTTTAGCAGGAGAAGATGAGCTTGCTACTAAATTTGATATTTTAACAGGTGAACCAATAAAAGATTGGAACTTTATAACACGTATGTTTAATGCTGTATCACCAGTTCAATTTAATTTAGATTATTCACCGGGTAGAGAATTTGTCTTTAATAGTGGATATGATTTAAGAACTTTAGGATATAGTGCTCCTGATGGAACAGATTTAAGTGATGCACCGGGAGTCAGGTCAAAATTTCAAAAAGCTATGGGAGATCAAAATCTTCTTAAGAAACTTGAAAAGTTAGCAGCCGACCCAAGAATGCAATTATCTTTAGCAAAAATGAATGAGGCACGTAAAAATGGTGAATATGATTTAGACCCTAGTTTATTTCCTCATGTTAAAAGAATAGAACAAATATTTAAACAAGCTAAAAAAATAGCTTGGGCACAGATAAGCCAAGACGAAGATGTTATGGAACTTATCGCTAAAGAAAAAGAATATACAAAAAGAAAGTATAATGCCTCACAAGGTACTATCAATGAAATGATAAACATGCGTAAATAAAATCCACCGCCAAACAATTAATTTAAATTAAATGGCAACTACATATACTGACAATAACCCGAGTGCGGGTGATGGGTCGCGTACGGAATTTAGGTACACGTTCCCAGTCATACAAACTGAAGATGTAAAAGTATCTCTTAACGGAGTTACACAAGCGACAACTAAATATACTGTTGACAATGTCAGCAACCCTACTCATATAGACTTTAACAATACCAGTATAGACAGTTCTGTACAAGAAAACTCTGGAGCACCTAAATCAGGTGTACGTGTTAGAGTTTATAGAGAAACCACTGTTGGTAAAACAGATGGTAATGAAGACCCTAAAGCTGTATTTGCAGCCGGTTCTTCTATTCGTGCTATAGATCTTAACGCAAACCAAGAACAGTCGTTAATGTCTATACACGAGTTACAAACTCGTCCAATAGAAACAGAAGATATACAAGACGACGCAGTTACATCTGCTAAAATAGATGATGGAACAATAGTCGAAGGCAACCTAGCTAACTCAGCCGTAACTCAAAATAAATTAGCCGACAATTCCGTGGGAACTACAGAACTAATTAATGGTTCTGTGAACTCAGATAAAATTTTAGATGGGACTATTGTTAACGCTGATGTTAATGCTAGTGCAGCAATAGCTGGTACTAAAGTAGATCCACATTTCGGCTCTCAAAATATCACTACAACAGGTGGTTTAGGAGTCGGTGGAGGAGCAGCTATTACAGGTGATCTAGATGTAGATGGTCTAACAACTTTAGACGGTGCAACTATAGATAATATCCGAATTGGAATAACAAATGATAATGAAATTGATACTTTATCAGGAAATCTAACAATAGACTCTACTGGCGGTACTACAACTATTGATGATAACTTAACTGTAACTGGTAACGTAACTCTTAGTGGAACTATAGGTGTATCAGGGACCACAACAGCTAGTAATATTACAGGAGGAGCTGTCGTTACTTCTGGAACTTCAACAAGTGATACTAAAGTTTATTCTGCTAAACGTGCTGGAGAAATATTTTATGGTAAAGGCACTGTAGAAGAAATACAGTCTGGAGAAACATGGACAGCAGCAGACGACAAAGTTGCTACAACAGCAGCTATTGATGCTCGTATTGTTGATTTAGTTGATGATGTTGGTGGTTTTGTACCATTAGCAAACGAAACAAGTTTTCCTAATACAAACCCTGATGTAAATAATGGTGCTGGAACTCTTGTAAGTATTAAGGCGTTATCTCAAAACTACACCTCTAGTAGTACTGGTGTAATAACAATACCTAACGGAACTACAGTACAAAACAGTACCGTAACTATTACTGGAGCTGGCAACAGCGTTACATACCAAGCTGGTTTTGGACTAATAGTAGAAACAACTGTTAACACTAATCAATATGCGTTTCACAGATTAGTACCAAAGGCAACAGAGGTTACAACTGTAGCTACAAATGCAACGCAAGTACAAACAGTTCACAACAACATATCTCAAGTACAAACTGTACATAATAATATTTCTGATATTCAAACTGTTGCAGCAGACGCAAGTGATATTGGTGCAGTAGCTGGAAAAGCAACAGAAATAGGCAGACTTGGTACTGCTGATGCTGTAGCTGATATGGCAATACTTGGTACAACAGATGTTGTATCTGACTTAAATACTTTAGGTACTGCTGATGTCGTAGCTGACATGAACATGCTTGCTACATCTGATGTCGTAGCAGATATGGCTTTGTTAGCCACGACTGATGTTATTAGTGATATGAATGATTTGGCTACATCAGCCAACATTACAGCAATGAGTAATTGTTCTGGAAGTATTGCTAACATTAATACTACCGCATCTAATATTACAAATGTAAATAACTTTGCAGACAGATATCAGATTGCAGCTAACAACCCATCAACAGATGGTGGTGGTAATGCACTTGCTGCTGGAGACTTATACTTTAACACTTCTGCAAACGAACTTAAGGTTTATAACGGTAGTGCTTGGCAAGGTGGTGTAACAGCTACTGGTACTTTTGCTGCTACAACTGGTAACACATTTACTGGAGATAACAGATATAACGATGGAGTAAAAGCTCTGTTTGGTACAGGGTCAGATCTTGAGATATTTCATGATGGAACATACAACAAGATTGAAAGTGGTGGCACTACTTTACACATTAGATCAAACTTAATTGAGCTTGGAGATAATAGTGGTAATAAATATATTAAATGTATTGATGGAGCAGCAACAGAACTTTACTACGATGCTGCTAAAAAGTTTGAGACTACAAGTGCTGGTGCACAAATTACAGGTAATCTAGCATTTGGCGACAATGGTATAGCCTCTTTTGGAGCTAGTGGAGATTTACAGATATTTCACAATGGTAGCAATAGCCTAATACATGATACTGGTACAGGTGGTGTAATAATTGCAGCGAGTAAAACTAATATTATGAACTCTGCTGCTGGTGAGAATATGGCTGTCTTTAATGACAACGGGTCCGTAGAGTTATATCACGATAGCATTAAAAAGTTTGAAACACGAGGAGGCGGTGTTACAGTTTATAATACTAATGCTTCAAACGTAAGTGCAGAGTTTCATGATGCAAGTGGAAATGCTGGTTATATTTGGGGTACTGGTACTAATTTTGGACTTTTAGATAAATCTGGTGATTGGGGAGTAAGACTTTATAATAATTCACAAGTAGAATTATATCATAATGGCGTTCCAACATTTCAAACTGATCCAAACGGAATAAAACTATTAGGACCAGAGGGCGGAGATGCAGAGGTAAATTTATTTGCAGATGAAGGTGACGATAATTCTGATAAATGGAGAATACAAGCTCTTGCTGCTGGTGGTTTTAATATACAAAACTTTACTGGTACTTGGGAAAACAGTTTAACAGCTGTAAATAATGGAGCAATCGAGTTATATCACGACAACATAAAAACTTTTGAAACAATTTCAGGTGGGGCAAAACTTTTAGGTGGAGAAGGTGTAGCTGCACATCTTTATATGTTTGCAGATGAAGGTGATGATAATGCTGATAAATGGGTTTTTAGGGCTGATGCGTCGAGTAGTCAACTAAAACTTAGAAACTATGCTGGTGGCTCATGGGAAGAAAGTATTATTGCTAATGGTAACGGATCAGTAGAACTATATGACAACAACACTAAAAGGTTTGAAACAGGCAATCTTGGTGTTAGATTTTTTGGTAATATATACGCTGACGATAACGAAAAGATAATTCTTGGAAGTGGTCAAGACCTACAAATTTATCATGATGGTAGTCACACAAGAGTGCATCACTCAGGAACTGGTCAATTTATTATTTATGGAAATGATAATGACCAAGTAAAACTAATGAAGGGAGCTAGTGAAGAAGGAATTATATTAAATAACAATGGAAATGTTGAATTATACCACAACAACAGTAAAAAGTTTGAGACGGCAAGTGATGGAATCTCTGTTTCCGGTAATATAACTGCAACAGGAGGATTAGTAGTTAGTGGCGAAGTAGACTTAATGGGTACTCAAGGTCATAAGTATATAGATGCCGATATAGGAACTAATTCTTTTCAAATAAGAGGTTGTAATGGTACGAACGTTAATCATGTAACTATGCTGAAGGCGTACCGTGCTGGAGCCGTAGAGTTAAATTACTCAGGTGGTAAAAAGTTTGAGACATTAACTGACGGTGTTAATATTACTGGTACGTTAAAAGTTAACGGATCTGCTTTTACAGGTGGTATTGCTAACGTTGTTGAGGACACATCACCAGACTTAGGTGGTGACTTATCAACTAACGGTCACGCTCTACACGTTCTGGATAACAATAGAATATATGTCGGAACTGGCTATGATATGGAGATATATCATGATGGATCGACAAACTATATCAGAGGTGGTAGTAAAAATATAGATATTAGAGCTGTAGATGGTGAACAAAGTATTGTAGCTAACGCACATGGTTCGGTACAAATTTATTACGATGGTAGTGAAAAGTTCGCAACTATATCAAACGGAGTCGAAGTACAAGGTAGATTGCAATATAATTCTAATAACTACATAGAATGCAACACTTCGGCTAACACAATGGAGTTTATCATTGGTGGCGGTCAAATTGGTGAGTTTAACAGTAGTACATTTACATTTTTAGATAATAAAGAAGCTAGATTTGGAAATGGTAATGATCTTAGAATTTACCATGATGGCACAAATAATTATATAAATAGTGCAAATGGTAATTTATATCTTCAACAAAGTAATCAAAATAAAGCTATTGTTGAAGGTGGTGCATTTAGTCCCGGTAACGAAAACATTGACTTAGGTAAATCTAATTTAAGATGGCAAAACGTACACGCTAAACGCTATCACGGTGATGGTATTCTTCAAGTAAGAGTAGCTTATGAGACTGTTGGTACTCATTCTATTTATGATAGTTATGGTGTTTCAAGTATTGGTGATAACGGCACAGGATATAGTGATGTAAACTTTACTACTTCTTATGCTGATAATACCTACGCTATAAGTGCTAACGGTCAACAAGACTCTGGTGGTGGTGCAAGATTCTGTACTTTTAGAAACCCAGATTCTGATGGCTCACATTGTGAAATAGAATTTAGAAGTCACAGTAATAGTTCTTTAGATGCAGTACGAATCTGCGCTATGTTCTCAGGAGATCAACCATAATGAAAATTGTATACAAACATGATAACGGAATGGTACGAATAGTTATACCAACTCCACAAGTACTTACAGAAATTAATCCAGCAACCGGGAAACTTTGGACTGTTGAAGAAATAGCTCTAAAAGATGTTCCTAAAGGATATAAGTACAAAATTGTTCAAGACTCTGATGTACCAACAGACAGGTCATTTAGAAACGCTTGGGCAGTTGATGATTCAGACCTTACTGATGGAGTAGGAGCAGATTATGGAAGGATGAAACTATGAGTATTATTAAAACAGATATGACTAAAGCAAAAGAAATTCATAAAACAAACATTAGAGTAGCTAGAGAACCAAAACTAGCTGCTCTTGATGTTGACTTTCAAAGAGCTTTAGAAGCAGGAACTGACACTGCTTCAATAGTGTCTAAAAAACAAGCATTAAGAGATGCACCGGCTGACTCTGCAATAGCAGCAGCTAAAACTGAAGCTGAACTAAAAGCTCAGTGGAATAAAACTATACTTGGAGATTCTCCATATTAAAATGGCAATTAAAAAAACTTGGGAAATAAACACCCTAGAAAGAGAACTTGCTGACGGCTATGTTAAAAAAGCTATCTATCGTGTAAAAGGTATAGACGGTAGTGAAGAAAAAGCAAGAGCAACTGGCGAAGTAGAGCTTGAAAAACCAGAAACTCTTATACCTTACAAAGAACTAACCGAAGATACAGTCATCGGTTGGGTTAAAACAAAACTTGGAACTGATAAAGTTGCTGCTATTGAAAAATCTTTAACAGATGAAATAGCACTTATTAATACACCAGTTACAGCTACCGGAAAACCTTGGTAATTATTTATGAAACCATCCACAGAAGAATTAAAAAAACAACTTGAAGAACTTGTACAAACTTATAACGACGCTGTACAAACACAACAAAAATGTAAAAACGCAATTATAGCTACACAAGCTGTAATACAAGACAGGGAGTCAGAAGATGGAAATACCGAAACTGAAACTTCCTCCTCCTCAAAAGTTTGAGACAATATCTATACCTCTCCCTACCGCAGACGTGCCATCATACATTCCTATGGTGGTACCGCCTAGCGATCTAGAAGCTCCTGAGGGAGTACAAGCAGAGGCATCAGATGAACCGGAAGCAACGGGTATAAGAAAAGTAGACATACCGTTTACAGATCTAAAAATGCCTGTCCCGGAAAATGAAATATTAGTAACGGCTGGGACAACTGCGGTTGTCTCTGTAGCAGCCACTCTTACAGCTACAGCAGCATTTAAGTGGGCGGTTACTGCATTGAAACCAATACTAAAAACCACATGGAAGAAACTAAGCAACCTAAAAAAGGGTTGATAGGTAAATTAAAAGACCTAGGTGAAGAAAAAGAACATCAACTAGAAATTTTAGGAACTTTAGTTAGATTAGGCGTAGTTGTCTGGTCTGGGTTTATTATTACAATGAACTATGTTGATATACCGATGGTGAAGAAGTCTGGAAACAGCGATATCACTTTCGTAGCCAGCGTTTTTACGGGCGCGTTGGCAACGTTTGGTTTGACTACTGGCAAGAATGGCGGTAGCAAAACACCTGCAAATTGCCCAATGGTAAAAAAACCAGAACAAAAATGAAGAAACTACTTCTAGTTCTGGCTTTGCTATCACCCAGCATAGCAAGAGCTAATACTGTGACCCCACAATTTACTTCAGGGTCAATGAACTCAACGACTACTACCACTCAAACTATAGTGGAGACGGAGCAACGCCAAGTATGGGGTGCTGCCGTAAATACGTGGTCAGGAAATAATGTAACTGCATCTGGAAACTTATCAGACACAGCTACAACATTTTCAGTAACTAACAATTCACTACCGTGGAACTTAGAAACCACAACAAGAGCAGCAGGCTTAGTAGAACAAATAGACTTTACAAGAAACTATACAATAAACTCTACTACTACATCGCTGTCTGTATTCTCTCAGTAAGTCCTGTACTTGCAGAAGGAGACACCAATAATAATAGCAATCCTGTGGCAGCCGCGACAGGAAATGTTACAAATCAAGCTGTCCAATTTCAGAATAATGGAGCACCTAGTCGACAAGCCTTTGGTAGCAATATATCTTGTAATGGCAGTACAATGACATTTAGTCCATTTTATATGGGCAATGATACACAACCTTTTGATGAAGAAGGTTATGTTATATCAGAAAACTGGGGGTTCCAAATTAATTTTATGGTACCTCTAAATAAAAAACTGACTAAGCAATGTGAACGCATGGCAGAAAGTCAGATACAAAAAAATAAATTAGACTTTGAGCTGGTTCGTGCATTAAAATGTGCAGAACTACAGCAAAAGGGCTTTACCCTGCTACCCGGGTCACGTGTATATCACATATGCTCCGACGTAGTACCTATTCAATCACTATTAAAAAACAATGTTAGCAATCCTTAAACCATTTGTACTATCTGCACTTAAGTCACCAAAATTTAAGATTTTTGTGGTAGAGCTTTTAGAAAAATTAGTAGCTCAAACAGATAACGATTTAGATGATAAGGCATTAGCCATAGTCAAAAAAGGACTAGGAGTCTAATGGCAAACGTCAGTCTTAAAATCGGCAAACATAAAAGTCGGACTGGCGGACTCACCAAAGCTGGTCGAGAAAAGTACAACAGAGCTACAGGCTCTAACCTAAAAGCACCGCAACCCGGTGGAGGTCCTCGCAAAAGATCATTTTGCGCCCGTATGTCAGGGGTAAAAGGACCAATGAAAGACAAAAAAGGCAGACCTACTCGTAAGGCTCTTGCCCTTCGCAAATGGAAATGTTAATTATGCCAATGGGACCCGGAACCTATGGTTCACAAAAAGGTAGACCAAAGAAAAAACCTACTGGTCAACTAAAACTAAATATGAAAAAAATGCCTCCTGCTGTGCAGAAAAGGCTAATGCAAGCAATGAGGAAGAAAAAATAATGGCACATAAAGGCAAGGGCTCATGTGGCTCGAAAGGTAAAGGCGGAAAAAAGGGGTATAGATAATGGCTAAACGCGGACTCTATGCTAACATTCACGCCAAACGTCTAAGAATCAAAAAAGGTTCTGGCGAAAAAATGAGAAAACCCGGAGCTAAAGGTGCTCCTACTGCTGCTAACTTTAAACGTGCAGCTAAAACAGCTAAAAGATAATGAACAAAAAAGCAACCGAAGATCAATTCAACGAGTTGCATAATCTAGTTACAAAGGAGTTCCTCTCTCGCATCAAAGCTGGAGAGGCAACTACTCAAGACTTAAAAGCAGCTTGTGATTGGCTTAAAGCTAATGATATTAGTGGAGTTGCTTATGACGGCAACCCTCTGTCAAAACTTGCACAGGTTATGCCAACTGTTGATCCAGAATTAGTACAGGCTAAACTCTATGGCAGAAACAGCTAAATACTACAGATCCAACCCAAAAGCTAGAGCAGTTAGACTCAAGCAACAAAAAAAATACAACAAAACTAAAAAGGGATTAGCCCTGCGTGTAAATGCAAATCGACTTAATAGACAACTTGGTACCTACGGAAATGGCGATAACAAAGACGCTGCTCACTATAAGGGGAGTACTACCAAGGGAAGATTACAGAAACCATCAGAAAACAGAAAAAGCCGACTCAAAATACGTAAATGACCCCATTACTACCTAGTCCAAAACATTACTTACACAATTTAATAACCATGACAAGTTCAGATTCTAAACGGCTCTGGAGAAGAGCTGTAAAACAGCACTTTAATTGTACATGTGTTTATTGCGGAGAAACTTATGAAGAAAAAGAACTTACACTCGACCACGTCATACCTCTTAGCAGAGGTGGAGAAACTCTTACGAAAAATATCGTATGTGCCTGTCGAAAATGTAATCAAGACAAAGGTAGTAGCGATTGGCTCGGATGGATGCGAAAAGTATTTGGATTCCAGCCAATTAGAGAATTATTAATTCATCAACATATTAAATAAAAATCATGGCATCCTTTGACACGAGTAAAATCGTAGCTGATATAAAGGCAAGAAAAACCAAACGTAAAGAACCTCCTAAATATATTTTAAAAAGCAACAATCGAGGCAGAAAAGTTAAAACGCTAAACCCTAGGTGGACTGCTTGGAAAAAAGGAGAGAAAAACAGACAAATTGAAAAAGACGTTGAAAAATACGTAAAAGATAGAAAAGGTCCTATTAATAAAGATCTAACTAAAGACTTTTCTAAAAAGAAAGAATCAGGCGTAGGTCCTATAAGAGAAGGAAATAAGTACGCAGAAAACCTTAAAGTTAAAAATAAAAAGCAAACTAACGGTAAGACTAACGGTGGTACTAATGGTAGTGCTAACGGTGGTGATTCTAACGGTAGTGCTAACGGTAACACAGAAAATAAAAAGGAAACTCCAAAGAAAAAAACTAATCGTGAAAAGTTTAACGAGAAGTTTATTAGAACAAAAGATGGACGCTTAGCTAGACGTGGTTCTGTAACTGCACGTCGTGCTGAAAACAGAGAAAGAGCTAGAAAGAAAGCACAGGCAGCAGCTAGAAAAAGAATAGAAGAAAAGTTAAAAATAAAGAAAAAGAAAAAGAAAGAAAAAAAATCCTAATTTCTAATGGCAATAATCAAGAACGTATTAAAGCATTCGCTTGATAATTCTAGTAATATAAAAGGTTACATTTCTCAAGCAGATCGTTTAAAAATAAAACGCAGAGGTGATGGTTCAATACATCTAAATACTAAAAGTAAATTATTTCAACGTAAAAAAGATGCTATCCGTTCTGATATTGCTGACAAAAAAAGCACTAAAGGATACGGAAAGATATTTGTTGACGGTGAAGAAACTTATGGAAAATTTAATACTGGAGTAGATAATTTAAAAACTCTTGGAGATATTAAATTTGCAAAACGTACAACAGGTGTAA
>VTLG01000161.1_pt1 | contig 21393 bp, 24 predicted proteins | sample 4694571 | NCBI WGS metagenome assembly VTLG01 (sample SAMN12604809, study PRJNA352737) | marine metagenome | biome: ENVO:00000447; feature: ENVO:00000209|ENVO:00000569|ENVO:01000036; material: ENVO:00002151; isolation source: viral sequences binned using virsorter ... | reverse complement strand
CCTCTGCTCCTACTGTCACTATTGATGCACCATCTACTACTCCTTCAGTACAAGCTACTGCAACTGCTACTATCGTTGATGATAATTCAGGAAACAATACATTTGCAATCAGTGGTATTACAATTGATAATGGTGGTTCAGGTTATCCGACTCAACCTAATGTCACTATTTCTGCTCCAGCTGCAGGTGGAGTTCAAGCTACTGCTACTGCAACAGTTTCTGCTAATACAAATGGTGGTCGACCTGCTTCAGCATTTGCTACTATAAATGCTAACACTGGAGAAGTGACAGATGTGACAATAACAGCTGCAGGCTCAGGATATTCAACTGTACCAACTTTAACAGTCGGATCCCCTAATGTAGATACAACTTTTAATAGTACAGTGTATAATGATGGAACCACTAATTATTATACATTCTTAGGTGGTATAAACGAAACTTTAAAATTAATACAAGGTCAAACATATACTTTTGATTTATCATCATCTACACACTCTGGTCATTTATTTGCACTTAGTGCTACACAAGATGGTACACATGGTGGTGGAACTAAACTTACTTCAGGTGTGACATATACTGGTACGCAAGGAACAACAGGTGCTAAGATGGTTCTTGTTGTAGACGCAAACACACCTAGTACATTATATCCTTACTGTGAAACACATTCAGGTATGGGTGGTTCTGCGACATTCACTAAATTAACAACAGGAACAACAGCAACATTAACTCCTGTTCTTGCTTCCTATGATGACAATTTAAACCAAACTTTTGCTATGCAACCCTTTACCATGGCAATGTCAGTCGCATTAGGAGGATAAAAAGGAACTAAATAGTATTATGGCAAATCCAGCAACAAGAGAACAATTAAAAGATTACGCATTAAGATCGCTCGGTGCACCAGTGATTGAAATAAATGTGGCTGAAGAACAGCTAGAAGATCGCTTAGATGAAGCAATAGAGTATTTTAATATTAATCATTGGAATGGTACTGAACGAGCATACTTCTCACATAATATTACTGGTACGACTTTAGCACTAACTTCTGCTGCAGCAGATGCATTTACAGCAGGAGAAACTTTTGTTGGTGCTACCTCTGGTGCAAAATCAGTAGTACATAAAACTTCTGCTGGTTCAAGTATTATATACCAAAAGATTAATAATCTAGAGATCGCTCCCAACGGATTTACTGCTGGAGAAACTATTACTGGAGAAAGTTCTGGAGCAACTGCTGTAATTAATACTATTACAAAAGGTGATACTGAGAATGGATACATTCCTGTCACTGATGAAATATTCGGAGTTCAAAAAGTATTTACAGTGTTCTCTAATACTACCGACTCTAGAAACATATTTGATTTACAATATCAACTAAGATTAAATGACTTGTATGATTTAACTTCTACAAGTATCGTTTACTATACAACTGTAATGGGTCACTTATCATTGCTTGACCTAATGTTAAATGGTAAAACTTTATATCGTTTCAATAGAATGCATAATAAATTGTTTATCGATTTAGACTGGCGAAGTGATGTAAAGATAGGAGATTTTATTTTAGTTGATGTTTATAAAGCATTAAATCCTAACGAATATACAAAGGTATATGGCGAACCATGGATGAAAAAATATACTACTGCCCTGTTCAAGAAACAGTGGGGACTTAATCTTAAAAAGTTTTCGGGACTAGTCTTGCCTGGAGGTGTATCAATGGATGGTGATGGTATATATAACGAAGCCATGAACGAGATACAACAACTAGAAGACGAACTTATAGGAAAAGGTGCACCACTAGAGTTCTTTACAGGGTAATTAAATGGCAGGCAGAAATACTTACATATCTCAAGGAGTAGCATCTGAACAGAATTTAATAGAGTCTTTAATTATTGAGTCTCTAAAAATTTATGGTCAGAATGTTTTTTATATTCCTAGAACGCAGGTAGCCAAAGATGAAATCTTAGGTGAAGATCCCTTATCAAAGTTTGAGCAAGCATTCCCTATCGAAATGTATTTCGAGAATGTAGATAACTTAGGTGGCCAAGGTCCATTCATTCAGAAGTTTGGATTATTTAATGAGTTGACTGCTACACTAGTTGTAGCAAGATCTAGGTGGCAAGAATTAGTTGGGCAACATGGTAATACCTTTGTGCCTGACAGACCAAACGAGGGAGATCTAATTTACTTCCCTCTTACTAAAGGATTATTTGAAATTAAGTTTGTACAACACCAAGATCCTTTTTATCAACTAGGAAAATTATATACATTTAAAATGGAAGTTGAGTTGTTTCAATATGCTTCTGAAAAAATTGATACTGGTGTTCCTGAGATTGATAAGTTTGAAGAACTTAAAACTTTCTCACAAGATCCTACAAGAACTGAAAATATGTTTGTTGATTCCATAACTGTCACTAATATTGGAAAAGGTTATACTACTGCTCCTGGGATTACTTTCACAGGTGGTACACCTAGCACTACTGCTACTGCTACCTGTACGATTGACTCAGAGGGTAGAATAAATGCAGTAAATATTACTAATGTAGGAAACGGATATAATGCTATTCCTACTATTACTATCGACGCACCACCTGCTGGTGGAATTCAAGCTACAGCAACTTGTACTATTAAACTAAATGTAGATAAGCAAGGTGGCTATGCTGATAACTTAGAGATAGCTACAGAAAGACAACCTACTACTAACGAGAAAGTCGCTTGGTCAGAAAATAATCCGTTTGGAGAATTCTAATGTTAGGTAAACCACCCTTTTATCATCAGACGATAAGGAACTGTATTATTGGTTTCGGTAAGATGTTTTCAGATGTAGAGTTTGAAAGATTTGATAACTCTGGTACAGCTCAACAAAAAATATTAGTACCAATCGCATATGGTCCAAAAGAAAAGTGGGTACAAAGATTAGAGCAAGATCCAACTTTAGAAGACCAACAATACACTACTTTACCTCGTTTGTCATTTGAAATGGCAGCGATATCTTATGACCCACTTAGAAAAACCAATCGTATGGGTACTCTTAAAATAAACAGGACATCAGCTGCTGGTGGTTCAGGTAAAAGGGATAAACTTTTTGCACCTGTACCATTTAACTTAGATATGCAGTTAAACTGTCTTACCAAGACTACTGAAGATGGTTTACAGATAGTAGAGCAAATATTACCTTTTTTTACTCCAGAGTTTACAATGAAGATAAAGAATACCGACCCAACTCTGGAAACTGAAACAGATGTTCCAATAATACTAAATAGTTCTAGCTTCGTAGATGATTATGACGGAACTTTTGAGATACGAAGATTCGTCACATGGACTTTCAACTTCACTCTAAAAATAATGTTATTCGGTGGAGTTGACCAGACTGGTTCAGTTATTCAATCTACATTCGTAGATTTAGGTAATCCAGATGAACAACATAGGGCAACTGGAGACCTAAATAACTTACAAGTGACTGACTTGGGTTGGAATATAACTCAAAAACAAGATTTATAGGAGAAGTTTTAAATGGCAAAACAAGATTTAAATATTGGTACTCTAGCCAACGATGGTACAGGGGATACCCTTAGAGATGGTGGTACAAAAGTAAAGGCAAACTTTGACGAACTATACACTGCTCTCGGTGGTAATACTGTACAGATTGCCATCCCAGCATCAGGTATTACCAATGGAGATGTTTTAAAATATAACTCAGGTAATTCAGCATTTGAACCTGGATCCGATACTAATGTAAACACAACTTATACTGTATCTGCAGAAACTTCTGGTTCTGATGCATCTATTAGATTAACTGGTTCAGACGCAAGTACCGATAATGTAAATCTAGTATCTGGTACAGGTATTAATATTGACAGAACTGATGCTGATAATATTACTATAAACAACACAGTCACAAATACAACTTATTCAACCTCTATTCAATCTGTCACAGCTGGTTCTAAAGAATTAAGACTAGCTGGTTCAAACTCAGTAAATGATGACATTACTATTACTGAAGGAGCAGGTATCGTATTAACAAGTTCAAACGATGCTCAGCTTACTATTGGTTCAGTATCATTACAACAGTTTGACTTTACAGCTGGTGATGGTTCTAACTATACAGTAGAGGGATCTGGTCTTTTAACTGCTGGTGAAAACGATCCACAGTTATTTGTATATAGAGGACATACTTATCGTTTCAGACATACGATTGCTGCAAACGCACACCCACTTGAAATCGTAGAGTTCGGTACATCTACTGCACCTGCTGCTGATTATATCAGCTCAACTAACGCAACTAGAAACCTTGCTACTACTAACGACATTATTACATTCACTATTCCAATGAATGCTGCAACAGGAAATACTTACCAATATAGATGTACTGCTCATCCGAGCAATATGCTTGGTACAATTACTGTTGTATAATAATCTCCGCAAGGAGGACTAATGGCATCGACTTATTATAATGCAAATCAAAACTTAAAAGCTGTAGGAGTTCCTGTAGAATTTACAGAGGAACAAGTTAAAGAGTATATCAAGTGTAAACGCAATCCAATATACTTTATCGAAAACTACTGCAAGATTGTATCACTTGATGATGGTGTTGTTGATTTTAAGTTATACCCTTGCCAAAAAAGAAAAGTAAAACACATAATGAAGAATCGTCAGACGATTCTAATGGAAGGAAGACAGCAAGGTAAGACAGTCGTAAGTGCTGCATGTATATTACACTTTACATTATTTAATGATAATAAGACTGCTGCGATTATGGCAAACAAAGCTACTGCTGCCAGAGAAGTTTTATCTAGATACCAACTTATGTACGAGTACCTTCCTAACTGGATGCAACAAGGTGTAGCTGTTTGGAACAAGGGTGATATAGAATTAGAGAATGGTTCAAAGATATTTACTGCTGCGACTTCTAGTTCAGCGATTCGTGGTAAATCAGTAAACTGGCTATACATTGATGAAGCTGCGATTATACCGAATACTGTAGCCGAAGAATTTTTTACTTCTGTTTATCCTACGATCTCAGCTGGTAAAGATACCAAAGTATTACTGTCCTCGACACCTCTAGGATATAATCACTTCTGGAGATATTGGGAAGCTGCAAAAGAGGGCAGGAATGATTTTAAACCACTCTTTATACCTTATACTGATATCCCAGGAAGAACTAAAACTTGGGCAGAAAAGCAAAGAGCATTACTTGGTGAATTAAAATTTAATCAGGAAGTATTATGTGAGTTTTTAGGATCTAGTGCTACTCTTATAAGTGCGAGTGCAATAGGTGAAATGAAACCCAAGCCATTTGTATTATCAAGAGATGGTTTAGATATACAAGAAGAGCCGATTCCTGGACATTCATATACTTTAATAGCAGATACTGCTAAAGGTGTGGGTGGAGATTATAGTGCTTTCGTAGTAATAGATACGACAGAAGTACCATATAAGGTTGTAGCAAAGTACAGAAATAATTCTATTAGTCCTTTACTTTATCCTAATATAATAGATAAGATAGGTAAAGAATATTATAATGCTCAGGTATTAGTAGAAACAAATGCTAGTGAGCAAGTGCCTTATATATTGTACAACGAACTAGAGTACGAGAACATGATTATGGTTTCTCGTACAAATATGGGTCAAAAGATTACTGGAGGGTTTGGCTCAGGTAAAAGTCAGTATGGAGTAAATACTGATAGAAAAGTAAAAAGAATTGGTTGCCAGAATCTAAAAACATTAATAGACGAAGGCAAATTACAGGTTTACGATGGAGATATTATAGGTGAGATAAGTACCTTTATTGAAAACAAAGGATCTTATGCTGCCGATGATGGATATCACGATGACTTAGTTATGTGCCTAGTGTTGTTTGGTTGGCTTACATCTGACCAGTATTTTACAGAATCTAATGATGTAAATTTACGAGAGGAGATGTATAAAAACCAGATGAAACAGATAGAAGAGGAGTTGACTCCTTTCGGTTTTATCAACGATGGGCAGAAGTACGATGATGATGAAGAGCTAATTAACTTCTAAAATCGTATAAAAACTAAATAAAAGCATTGGGGAATTAATAGTTCCCTTTTGAATTAACGAATTCATTAATAAGGAGAAACAAATGGCTTTTCAACTCAGTCCTGGAGTAGTTGTCAAAGAACAAGATTTCACTTCAATTGTACCTAATGTGGCAACATCATCTGGTGCTTTTGCTGGGAACTTTCAATGGGGTCCAATCGAAGACCCTGTACAAATTGTTTCTGAAAATAACTTAGTAGAAAGATTTGGTCCACCGACTGATGCAACTTTCGATAGTTTTTTCACTGCAGCTAACTTCCTATCATATTCAAATAACTTATTAACAGTTCGTGCCGACACTACTGCTGCGAGAAACGCAGTTGCTACTGGTACTGCTGTTAAGATTAAAAACTTAAATGACTACACCTCTAACTATGTTGGTGGGTCAAATAATGTTGGTACTGTCGCTGCAAAGTGGGCAGGCACAAGAGGAAACTCAATTAAAGTAGAAATTGCAGACTCTGCAACTTTTGCATCATGGGCAAACAAAGGAAACTTTGATAGAGCTCCTGGCACTTCAGCTTCAGTTGCTGCTGCTGGTGGTTCTGATGATGAGCTTCATGTATTAGTAATTGACGAAGATGGTTTATTTACTGGTACAGCTGGAGGAATCTTAGAAACTTTTGCTCATGTATCTGCTGCAAGCGATGCTAAAAAGTTTGACGGATCTAACAATTTCTATAAAGATGTAATTAACTCACAGTCAAGATTTATTTGGTGGATGGACCACCCAACTGTCACAGGTACTGCATGGGGTGCTGCTTCAAGTGGTACTACTTATGGTGACCTCGCTGCAGTTTACGCAGTAAGTCTTACAGGTGGAGTAGATACTGCACCAACTGCTGGTAATGTTCAAACTGCTCTTAGCATTTTTTCTAATGACGAGCTGTATGACATTTCACTAGTTATGGTTGGTAAAGCAGATGCTGCTACTGCTACTTTTGCAATTAACAATATTGCTGAAGTAAGAAAAGACTGTATGGTATTCTGTTCTGCTGAAGATGCTTCAGGAAATACTATCCTAGCAACTGATGCTGACCCAGTGGGTGACATTACTACTTACAGAAATTCATTACCAAGCTCATCTTATGGTGTGCTTGATACTGGTTCTAAATACCAGTACGACAGATATAACGATAAATATAGATATGTACCACTAAATGGTGACATAGCAGGTCTCGCTGCAAGAACTGACTATGACCAAGATGCTTGGTTCTCACCAGCTGGTGCTTCTAGAGGTCAAATCAAGAATGTTGTTAAATTAGCATTCTCACCAAACAAAACTCAAAGGGATACTTTATACCAAGCTGGTGTAAACCCTGTTGTAACATTCCCAGGAAATGGTACACAACTATTTGGTGACAAGACTCTACTTTCTAGCGAATCTGCATTCAACAGAATAAATGTTCGTAGATTGTTTATCGTACTAGAAAAAGCGATTGCGATTGCTGCAAAAGCACAACTCTTTGAATTCAACGATGAGTTCACAAGAAACGACTTTAAAAACGCAGTCAATCCTTTCTTAAGAGATGTACAAGGAAGACGAGGAATTACAGACTTTACAGTAGTTTGTGACTCTACTAACAACACAGGTGATGTAGTTGATAGAAACGAATTCCGTGCAGATATATTCATTAAACCTAACAGAGCAATCAACTTCATTACTCTTACATTTGTTGCTAGTAAATCAAGTGTAGACTTTAGTGAAATTGGTGGCTAAATATAAAAAAGGAGAAATAAAACATGGCTAATATTGCTGACTTTAAAGCGAACATGACTGGTGGTGGAGCTCGTCCCAATCAGTTCCGTGTTGACTTACAATTTCCTTCTTATGTCACTGGTGGAAGAGTTGCTGCTGTACAAGGACAATTTCTTTGCAAAGCTGCACAATTACCAGCTAGTACATTAGAAAATTTGCCGATCCAATATAGAGGTCGTGCTGTAAACTTTGCTGCGGAAAGAACTTTTGCTCCGTGGACTATTACAGTTTACAATGACACTGACTTCGGTATTAGAAACGCAATCGAAAGATGGCAAAATGGTATCCAAGAGTATGCGACTACAGAAGGTCGTACTAACCCTGCGGATTACCAAGCTGACTTACTTGTAACCCAACTAGATAGAAATGGTGCTGGAGTAAAACAATATAAATTTGTTGATGCTTTCCCTCTATCAATTGGTATCGTACAGTTAGACTACGACACAACAAATGCAATCGAAACATTTGATGTAGAGTGGCAGTACAACTTCTTTACAAGTAATACAAGCGAAAGTGGTGGATTAGGAGTTAATGTTTCAATAGATACACCTATTGGATCTTTCCCAATCAACATTTAATTATTAATAAAGGTGAATAAATTATGGCTGAATTTTTCGGTTTCGAAATTACACGGAAGAGGAATAGAGAACCTTTAACACCTGTTGCCCCATCACGAGATGATGGGTCTACAGTACTGACTGATGTTAGTGCCTATTATGGTGTTACACTCGACCTTGATAATTCGATAAGAAGTGAAAATGCTTTAATCAAAAGATATCGTGAAGTCTCGCAGTACCCAGATTGTGATGGTGCGATAGAAGATATAACTAATGAAGCAATCACAATACAAGATGATGCACCTAGTGTAGAACTAGTACTCGACGACCTACCTGTATCAGATAACATTAAAGAAAAAATTCATGAAGAGTTTGGGGAGATCTACGATCTACTCCAGTTTGACCATAAAGGTCATGACATCTTCAAGACTTGGTATGTAGATGGGAGATTATACTACCATCTTATTCTAGACCCAGCTAATCCAAAAGCTGGTATTCAAGAATTAAGATATGTAGATCCCATGAAGATCCGAAAGATTAAGGATATCAAGAAAGAAAAGAACTCAAAAGGATTAGAGGTAGTAAAGAGTCAAGAAGAATATTATATCTATAATGACAAAGGTATAAGCGACTCTAATACTAAAGGGATTAAACTGAGTAAGGACTCAGTTGTATTCTGTCCTTCTGGTAATGTTGACCAGAACACTGGTATAGTTTTATCGCATTTACAAAAAGCAGTAAAACCTGTAAACCAGTTAAAGATGATTGAAGATGCTGTTGTTATTTACAGACTTAGTCGTGCACCAGAAAGAAGAATATTTTATGTTGATGTAGGAAACCTGCCTAAGATAAAAGCAGAACAATATGTCAACGACATTATGAATAAGTATCGAAACAAAGTTGTTTACGATGCTACCACAGGTGAAGTCAGAGATGACAGAAAACACCTGAGCATGATGGAAGATTTTTGGATGCCTAGAAGAGAGGGTGGTCGTGGTACTGAAATCACTACACTCCCTGGAGGGCAAAACTTAGGAGACATTGCTGACATACAATATTTCCAAAGAAAACTTTACCAGTCATTAAATGTACCTATGTCAAGATTACAAGGTGAGACTGGATTTACTTTAGGTCGTGCTTCTGAAATTACTAGAGACGAACTAAAGTTTAACAAGTTTATTCAAAGAGTCCAAAGAAAGTTCAGTCAGTTTATGATTGATATTCTTAGGATTCAATTAATTGCGAAAGGTGTAATGACCGATGAAGACTTTGAAGAAGCTAGATGCGATATCAGAGTTGACTTCTTAGAGGACAATCACTTTACGGAGTTAAAGAATAATGAGTTGCTACAGCAACGAGTGGGCATGCTTGGCCAAGTAGAACCATATCTCGGCAAGTTCTACTCATTAGCATGGGCAAGAAAAAATATATTAATGCAATCTGAAGAAGAGATGAAAGAAATCGACGACCAGATTGAAGCAGAAAAGGCAGAGCAGGAAGCTGAGCAAGAACCAGAAGGTGGTAATGAAATACCAGATATGGATTCAATGCAAACTACTGACGAGCCAGAAGATAATGAAGGAGAAGAATAATGGGAACTAAAGAATTAATAGATGCTATTCAGTCAGGTGATGCTGAAGGGATAGAAAATACTTTTCAAGGTGTAATGTCTGCGAAAGTTGGAGATAAATTAGATACGATGAAGAAAGAATTGGCTTCAACGATGTTTAAAACTCCAGAAGAACAAGATGAGATAGCTGGTGAGCCAGAGGTCGAACAGGCAGAAGAAACTCCAGCTGAACCAGTAGAGGAACCAGCTGAAGATGGCGAAGAAGTTTAAAGATATCTATACTGCTTCTTCGGAAGATAGAGAACAACAAATATTAGATAATATTGAAGTGTCTCTACCAGAAGAAAGGATAGCTGAATGTATTTCAAGACATAGTGATGTTGAAATAACAGATAAACTAATCGAAGAATACATTAATAAAGCATCCGAAACGGATTTTAATATAGATCCTATACTTACAGATATTAAGTTAAGATCTATAAATGAGTTTAGAAATAAACTCGACTATGTATTAAAAGATGGTACAAAGATCGCAATAAGTGAGAAAAACCAAATTTTACTAAATAGTTTACTGAAAGGCAAAGATGAGATCGTATCTCACATGTCTGAGAATAAACAAAACTTTATGGAAGTTTTAAAAGGAGTGTACTAAATGGCAATTGTTAAAACAGTTCTGGCAAAAGATAATCGTAAAGCTATCGTCAGAGTCACTGCAACATCGGCAGGTAATGCTACTATCGATATTGACGCAGACTTAAAACTAACTAACGAAACGATTACTTCTTCTGCTCTTAAGGTTGCCATACAGAAAATCGAATACAGCTGTCAGGCTGCACAAGATATTACTGTCGTACGAAACTCTGTACTCGTAGCTACTGTTCATCCAGGAGCTCCGAAGATTGAAACTTCTATTCAGGATGAAGGAGACCAAGATATAGTTGTCACTTTTGGTGGCAAAGGTATGATACTTCTTCATCTATCTAAAATGGGTGGCTTTAATGACCCAGTAGAAACACCAGAGTTTGGTGCTTACGATGACCAGACTGCTGTAGGAAGCTAATATGAAACTAATTAAAGAACATACTGAAACTGTAAACTATCTTATAGAAGAAGATAAAGAAACAGGTAAAAAGAATTACAACATCGAGGGTGTATTCCTCCAAGCTGATATTAAAAACAGGAATGGAAGATTGTACCCTACAGATATTCTTGACAAAGAAGTAAAAAGATATATGAAAGAAAATGTCAAGAAGAATCGTGCGTATGGAGAGTTAGGACACCCTGACTCACCAACTATTAATTTAGATAGAGTATCGCACATGATTAAAGATTTGAAGCTAGAAGATAAAAACTTTATCGGAAAAGCTAAGATAATGGATACACCTTATGGTAAGATTGTTAAATCGTTAATTGACGAAGGAGCAAGTCTGGGTGTATCTTCTAGAGGGATGGGTTCATTGAAAACTACCAAAGACGGAACAAGTGAAGTTCAAAAAGACTTCATGCTTGCCACTGCTGCAGATATAGTTGCAGATCCGTCGGCACCAGATGCTTTTGTACGAGGTGTGATGGAAGGCAAGGAATGGATGTTCGTAGATGGTAAGTTTGTCGAGCAAGATATTGATGCTGTAAAAAGTTCAATAACTAAGGCAACAAGATCTCAACTCGAAGAAGCAAAACTTTTCGCTTTTGCGAAATTTTTACAAGCAATTAAATAACCCATTACTAAAAGGAGACAATAATGTCAAGTATAGAACAAAAAATCGCAGAGCTCCTAGACGAGAGTAAGAAAGCTGAAGAGCAAATCGAAACTCTAGAGGAGTCTGAAGGTTGGAAAAAACCTGCTGGCGAGAAAGCTGAAGAAGAAGCACCTGCTGAAGAAGTAGTAGCTGAAGAAGAAGCACCTGCCGAGGAGGAAGCTCCAGCCGAGGAAGAGGTAGAAGAAATCGAAGAAGGTGAAATGCCACCTGCTTTGAAGAAAGCTATCGAAAAGAAAAAGAAAAAGAATGGCGACGACGACGATGATGACGATGACGACGACGATGATGACGATGACAAAGACGAAAAATCTGAAGGCATGATGAAAGCTGGTAAAAAAGCTAAAAAAGGCAAGATGATTAAGTCTGGTTATGGCATGCAGAAAAACGAAGTCGAACATGACGAAGAAGAAGTTGTAGCAGAAGAAGCTGAAGAAGATGAAATCGTTGTAGATGTTTCAGAAGATGTTGAAGCATTATTAAATGGCGAAGAACTTTCTGAAGAGTTCAAACAAAAAGCTACTACTATATTCGAAACTGTAGTCGTATCTCGTGTTAAAAGCGAAGTCGCTAAGTTCAAAAAAGAATTAGAAGAGTCCAATGCTAAGAGCATTGACGAAGCTAAAGAGAGTCTAGTTGAAAAAGTTGATGGATACCTCAGCTATGTAGTTGAGCAGTGGATAAGTGAAAATGAAATCGCTCTCGAATCTGGTATGAAGTCGGAGATTTTAGATGGCTTCATTAATGGTATGAAGAATCTTTTCGCAGAACATTATGTTGATGTTCCTGAAGAAAGATTTGACTTACTAGGTGATGCTCAAGAAAAGGTCGAAGAATTAGAGAAGAAGCTCAATGAGCAACTTGAAGCTAATGTCGAACTTAACAAGAGTGTTAAAGAAATGGAGAAAGCAGAAGTGCTTTCTAAGGCATCCGATGGAATGGCTGAAACTGATAAAGAAAAATTTGCTGGATTAACTGAAGATCTTAGTTATGAAGACAAAGCATCTTTTGAAAAGAAAGTCGATACTATCAGACAATCTTACTTTGCTTCTAAACCAAGCAAAAAAAATGTAGAAACTGTTGTGACTGATGAGCCAGTACAGTTAGAGGAAGAGACTAAAAAGGTATCTAACGATCCTAAAATCACTGCCTATGCTGACATGCTTAGTAGAAGCAACAAAAATAATTAATCTATCAACTTTAAGGAGATAAAAATGGATAGAAAATCATTAATAGAAAAATGGTCACCGATCCTAGAACACGAAGGTGTTGCTCCCATCAAAGAGAATTACAGAAAAGAAGTCACTGCTGTACTTCTTGAGAACCAAGAAAAGGCAATCAAAGAAGAAAAGCAAGCGATGTTTGAAGCTGTACATGTCAATGATGCTGCAGCTCTTCCTGATACTGGTGGTGTGGCTAAATTCGATCCAGTACTAATTTCTTTAGTACGAAGATCTGCTCCGCAAATGATCGCTTATGATATTTGTGGTGTTCAACCGATGACTCAGCCAACTGGTCTTATCTTTGCTATGAAAGCAAGATACAGCACTCAAGGTGGTACTGAAGCATTATTTAACGAAGCTGACACAGACTTCTCTGGTACTGGCACTCACGCAGGAGCTAATCCTGTTGATGGGACTTACACAACTGGTACTGGAATGGCTACAGCTGATGCTGAGAACCTTGGTGGTTCTGGTGGAGGAACATTCAACGAAATGGCTTTCTCTATCGAGAAAACTTCAGTGACAGCTAAGTCTCGTGCTCTAAAAGCTGAGTACACAATCGAACTTGCTCAAGACTTGAAATCAGTTCATGGTCTTGATGCTGAGGGCGAACTTTCTAATATCCTTTCTACTGAAATCTTATCTGAGATTAACAGGGAAGTAATTAGAACTGTGTACAAAACTGCTAAAGCTGGTGCCCAAACTGGTACTGCTACTGCGGGAACTTTCGACCTAGATGTTGATGCATCTGGTAGATGGTCAGTTGAGAAATTCAAAGGTTTACTCTTCCAAATCGAAAGAGAAGCTAATGCGGTTGCTCAACAAACTCGTAGAGGTAAAGCTAACTTCATCATCTGTTCTTCAGATGTTGCAAGTGCTTTAGCAATGGCTGGTGTTCTTGATTACGCACCTGCTCTATCAACTAACCTAAATGTAGACGAAGCTTCTACTACTTTCGCTGGTGTCCTAAATGGTCGCTACAAAGTATATGTAGATCCTTACACTGCTAATGGTGCTGCTAGTCAGTACTTTGTAGTCGGTTATAAAGGTGCTTCTGCATTTGACGCAGGATTATTTTACTGCCCATATGTACCTCTACAATTAGTAAGAGCAGTAGATCCTTCAACTTTCCAACCAAAAATTGGATTTAAAACTAGATATGGTTTTACTTCTAATCCTTTCATTCAGTTGGATGGTTCTGGCGATCTAGTTGCTGACGAGAACTACTACTACAGACGAGTTAAAGTCACTAACTTAATGTAATCTTAGGACTCTAAGGTACAATCCTGAAAGGGGAGACTTCGGTCTCCCCTTTTTTTTATGCTTTACTTTTAAGTTTTTTTCAGGCTAAATATACTTGATAGTTTAAATAACGAGATTATCACTGGCTATCATTCGTTCATTCACTCTAAATGTAGCAGTGAACGGAAGTAAGTAGATAGGAAAACCTCCACGCAAGTGGGCAAGCTAGTACTGATTAGACACGATCGAAAGGGAACGAGACCGACAATCTACCGAAGGAACGCATTAGGCTGTCATTTAAATATGACTTAATATTAACCTAATAAGATCTGGAGGAAAAGATGACTACTTTCTACAGAGGTATCAAAGTCACTGACGAAAATGTCAGCAAAGAGGTGTCAAAACCACAAGCTGGTATTTACAGAGGTGTCAAGCATGATGCCATAAAAAAAGAAAGTGTAAAAAAGTCTGATGCTGGTTTACAGTATCGTGGCATAAAACACTAACTTTATTGGTGGGCAAATCTGTTATATTCTTATAATTGGTTTGCCCATCTTTTTTTACTAAATAATTTCGGTGGTTATAAAAAAATATCTTTTTATAACTAAATGTAAACACTTAATAGGAAAAACCATGTCCACAGTTATAAGTATAACGAAGAGCATGGTGCGAAAAACCAAAGCATTTGCCGAATTTCTAGCATACATTGCTCTTCCTTTAGGATTCCCGATTGCAACATTCGTGACGATGCGAATGAGTTATTTTGGATACTAAAGAGAACTCACACAAAACACACGAGGACGATTGCGACTTTATGGTCGAGAATCCCATGTTATACATGGTGTTCATACCGACACTAGTTGCAGTCGTTCCTTGTACCCTCGCTGCTGCTGCAATCTGGTTTCATCAATATTATATCGGTGTCTAGTTTCTAAAACACCTAAATAGTAGCTGGAGATATGTTATGTCCAGACTGATTGAATTATATGAAAGAGCAGTAGATTGGTTTCAAATTACTTTTGAAATAGATTACTATCAGCTTATCTTTATGTCTTTTTTGGCAGGGTTGGCGATAGGTTTATTGACTCTAGGAATATTGCTATGAAGGAAAGTTTATTAAAAGATATAGAGAACATCGATAAAATTATCGATAATACTTCCGATCCTAAGTTGAAGGAAATGTGGAAGACCAAAAAAGACCTTAAAGAAAAAATAAAACAAAGGGAAAATGGCACCAGAGGAACTTCTAGCTAGACGGATAGCTAAACTTGAACGAGTATATTTGCGTGCTCAGGACAAGGAATTTAAAAAGATGTGGGCAACCCACTTGCTACATTTAAAACGATTACAAAAGAGGAAAATTAATTGACAGCTTATTCAAATAAATTCCCAACTGACATTTCGCCATTAAATCCTAATGGCTTTACTTTTCAAGTTGATAGATTACCTGATACAACATTCTTTGTACAGTCAGTAAACTTGCCTGGAATCAATCTTGGTGAATTTAATCAAGCTACACCTCTCGTGGCCAACCCAATCCCTGGAGAAATAATCACATATCAAGAACTTGTGGTAGAGTTTCAGGTCGATGCACAGATGGTAAACTGGAAAGCAATACATGATTGGATGATTGGCTTAGGATTCCCACAAAAACATGAACAATATCTCTCTTACTTAACAGCAGATGAGAAAGCAAAGATATCTGAGATATCCCAAAACTACTCAGACTCTACCCTTGTTGTCTTATCAGGGCAAAATCAGCCTGTAAAAACCTTTACATTCGTTGATTGTTTCCCTATTTCCCTAGAACCAATACAATTTGAAGCAAAAATGCAGGATGTAATGATGGTTTCTACTCGTGCGACCTTTAAATACGCATATTACGAGATCTCATAACTTTACTTTTAAGAAAAAAACCTTTAGAATTAAGGTCTAAAGGAGTAATTTTACTATGAATTTACAAGAACTACAGGATGAATGGGCAAAAGACAGCTTGGTTGACGATGACCACCTAGATAGAGAAGCTGTACGCATTCCAAACCTACATCAAAAGTATTTAAAATTCCTAATGGAGTTCAAAATGAAACTTACTAAGCAAAGAGCAGAGTTTCATCAGCTAAGAAGACTAAAAATTCGCTATTACAATGGTGAATTAGGTCGTGAAGAGTTAGAAGAACATGGTTGGGAGCAATATCAAGGCATAAAACCCATAAAATCAGTACAAGATGACCTATTACATGGGGATGACGACCTAATTAAGATGACAGTACGCATATCTTACCTAGAAGACATGGTATATGCGACTGAAAGTATCATGAAATCAATATCAAGTAGAGGTTGGGACATAAAAAACTCAATCGAATGGAAAAAGTTTATATCAGGTGCCTAAAATAACCATTGAAAAGGCGAGTAATATACATATTCGCTGTTTTTCTGAGCCTGCAGTAGAGCAGGAACTCTCAGATTACTTCACATACTCAGTTCCAGGTGCACAATTCACACCACAGTTCAGATCTCGCCTTTGGGATGGTAAAATTCGTCAATATGACAGAATTAGACACACACTTTACCTTGGATTATACCGATATGTCGAAAAATTTGCTGTTGAACGAGGTTATGAGATAGAATGTAAGGATTTAATCGTAATTGACCGAAAAATACCCTTTGAAGAGGTAGAAAACTGGGTAGATTCTCTTGAAATAGCATCAAAAGGACGAAATATCGCTGTCAGGGAATATCAGGTCGAAGCTATACATAAAGCTCTAAATGATGAAAGAACACTCCTAGTCTCTCCTACAGCGTCTGGCAAGTCCTTAATAATCTATTCTACTCTTAGATACCTGTTAAATCAGGGCAAAAAAGCAATCATAATAGTACCAACGACCTCCCTCGTTGAGCAACTGTATAAGGACTTCGAAGATTATTCAAGTAAAAATGGATGGAATGTAGAAGACCATGTACAAAAATTATACTCAGGATTTACCAAAGTTATAGATAAACAAGTATTGATTACGACTTGGCAGTCAGTTTATAAGCAACCACGAGCATGGTTCGCTCAGTTTGATGTATGTTTCGGAGATGAAGCACATCAGTTTAAGGCAAGGTCGCTTACTACTTGTATGGATAAATTAATTAATTGTAATTACAGAATCGGCACGACTGGTACGATTGATGGAAAGAAAGTACATAAGCTGGTATTAGAAGGTGTGTTTGGACCAGTGTTTGCTGTCACTACAACTAAAAAATTAATGGAAGATAAAAAGGTTGCCGAACTAGATATTACTTGTTTGTTATTAAAGTACGATGAATTAACAAGGCAAGGTAGAAAAACAAATAAGTATGCTGACGAGATGGACTTCTTAGTCACTAACGATGCTAGAAATAAATTTATTGTAAACCTTGCTGCAGATTTAAAAGGAAACACTTTAGTCTTATATCAGTTTGTTCAAAAACATGGTATTCCCTTATATGAAAACCTAAATAATAAGGTAGATGGTTCAAAGGACATCTGGTTTGTGTCAGGGGACACAGTCGTAAAGGATAGGGAAAAGGTCAGAGAAATAGCAGGTGATACAGACAACAATATCATAGTTGCTTCTTTTGGTACATTCTCGACTGGCATTAATATACCATCTATCGAAAATATTATTTTCGCTTCGCCAAGTAAAAGTAAGATACGAAACTTACAATCAATTGGTAGAGGTTTAAGATTGAAGGAGGGTAAAGAAAGTTGTAATTTATATGATGTAGCTGATGACCTATCTTGGAAATCTTGGAAGAACCATACATTAAAACACTTTTCAGAACGACTTTCAATTTACTCAGAAGAAAAATTTAACTACAAGATTGTAGAGGTAAATATAAATGGATAAACTAATTAAAGAGGATGACGAGTTTATTTTATTGAAGCTAACCACAGGGGAAACTCTAGTGGCTACTATTCGTGCAGAAGACGAGCAAACTATTTCAGTTGAATATCCTTTTGAATTAAAAACTATTCACGACAGACGACAAGATATGGTCGTTGATGTCACTGCTGCTGCACCATTCTGTGGTTTCGCAGAAGATAGAAAGTTTACCTTTAGAAAAGACAATCTAATGTTTACTAAATGTCTGCATAACTTTTCTATTCCTTTCTATATTGAACTAGTTGAAGAATACGAGAAACTAGTTGATATTCCAGTGCCAAAGAAAAGATTATCCGATACTCAAGGAATGCTAAGAAAAACTGCTGAAGCTATGCAACAAAGAGCAGAAGAAGTATTACCTGAAGATCCAAGATTAGAGGATACTGCAGAAGTTATAGATTACCTGCTTGGTAAAATTGGCAAAACTAAAAAGACAATCCATTGATAAGTATAACTCCCAAAGCTAAAGAATACATACAGAACAGACTTGTAGTCACAGGACACAAGTATGCTAGACTATCATTGAAAGGTGGTGGCTGTAATGGTTATGAATATGAGTGGAATGAAACTGACGATAGCAGTAATGCTACAATCGTCGAGGATATTATTGTGATTGACATGATGGCCAAACCATTCGTTGATGGTTCCGAGATCGATTACAAAGAAGATTTCGCTGGATCGCATATCGAAATTATTAATCCGAATGTGACTAGTGCTTGTGGATGTGGAGAGTCTATTGGGTTCTAGTAATTACTTTATATTGCTTAACCCCCTACACCCCATAATCTACTCTGAAAAAACTTAAAAGTAAAGTCCCAAAATAAAAAAAAATTATTCTAGTTTACTTTTAAGAAACTTTTATATAGAATAATGATTATGAATGGAGTAATACATGGCTAATGCAAAGAAAAAGCCACAGCATTATGTTGATAATAAAAAGTTCCTACAAGCATTAAAGGAATACAAAGACGCATGTGCTGCTGCGAAAAAAGCAAAAAAAGACAAACCAAGAATCCCAGAATATATCGGTGAATGTTTATTAAAGATTGGTACACACCTTTCTTATAAACCAAACTTCATCAACTATACTTACCGAGACGATATGATATTAGATGGAGTTGAAAACTGTATTCAATATATACATAACTTTGACCCAGATAAATCAGGAAATCCTTTTTCATATTTTACACAGATTATTTTCTATGCTTTCCTTCGTAGGATTAAGAAAGAAAAGAAACAAACTTATGTAAAACAAAAGTTGATTGCTGAAATGGATGTTGACGCATTTATGGAAGCAGGTGAAGATGGAGAGGGAACCAACCAATATATCGAGTATATGAAAAAGAACCAACAACTCGATCCTTACTTTGAAGCAAAAGAAAAAAAGAAAAAAGAAAAAAAGTCCACACCACTAAGTGATGCCATGGACGAAAATAATGAGTAAAGTTGCAATCATAACCGATTTACATTTCGGTGCTAGAGGAGATGCTATAACTTTTGTAGATTATATGGATAAGTTCTATACGAACACTTTCTTTCCTACACTACAAGAGCGAGGTATCAAAACCATATTAAATCTTGGCGATACTTTCGATCGTCGTAAATACATAAATTATAATTCATTAAAAAGAGCTAGACAAATGTTCTTCGATCCTATTCGTGATAATGGGATGGTTATGCATATGCTTGCTGGTAATCACGATACTTATTACAAGAACACCAATGATACAAACTCTATTGATTTACTATTAAATGAATATAGCAATATTAATGTAATGGCAGAAGCATGTAATTTAATAGTTGATGGTCGTAAGATATTTATGCTTCCCTGGATTTGTAGCGATAACTATGAACAAAGTATGGAAAGAATGACTGATACTGATGCTGAAATATGTATGGGGCATTTAGAGATTGCTGGTTTCGTAATGCATCGTGGAGTTAAATCTCATGGTGGTTTAAATGCAGAAAGGTTTAGAAAGTTTGGTTTGGTTTATTCAGGTCATTACCATCATAGGAACAACGATGGTCATATATACTATCTTGGGAATCCTTATGAATTAACATGGGCTGACTATAAAGATCCTAGAGGTTTTCATATATGGGATACAGAAACTATGGAACTTGAGTTTATAGAAAACCCATATACAATGTTTGAAAGAGTAGAGTACGATGATGTGACAAATGATTACACTGATTACGACCCTTCTATTATGAGAGAAAAATATGTAAAAGTTATTGTAAACAATAAATCAGACTTTAAAAAGTTTGATGACTTTATGAAAAAGATTTACAAAGCTAACCCACATGATGTAAGAATACTTGAGGACTTTGCTGAGTTTCAAGATGGTGAGATTGACGAAGAACTTAATTTAGAAGATACTATGAATATATTGACTAGTTATGTTGAAAGTGTAGAAACAACTTTAGATAAGGAAAAGATTACAGGTTTCCTTCGTGGGTTATATGCTGAAGCACAACAGTTAGAGAGTGAAACATCTGAATGATTACATTTGAAAAAATTAAGTGGAGAAATCTACTTAGTACTGGTAATGCTTGGACAGAAGTAGATCTTAATCGTTCTACTACTACATTAATTGTTGGTAAGAATGGTGAGGGTAAATCAACTATCCTTGACGCATTAATGTTTTCTTTGTATGGAAGACCTTTTCGTAAAGTAAAAAAAGACCAGCTGGTAAATAGTATTAATGGTAAGAATCTAGAAGTAGAGATTGAGTTTACCACACATGGCAAGAATTATAAAGTATTACGAGGTGCTAAACCTAACAAGCTAGAGATCTGGTCAGATGGTATTAAGCTAGACTCGTTCGCAAGTAATGCTGATACACAAACTTATTTACAAACTCAAATAATAGGTTTTGAGTGGCGAACATTTAGTAAGATGGTTATTCTAGGATCTGCTAGTTATTTACCATTTATGCAGATGGGGCAATGGCATAGACGACAAGTTATTGAAGATATTCTTGAGATTCGTATTTTTAGAACTATGAACGAGTTGCTTACCGATAGAATGAAACTTACTAAGGAATCGTTGGTTGCTGCAGAGAATGCTATTACTATTGCTAAGAAAGATGTAGATTCTCAAAAAGAATTACTTGACCAATTAAGTAATGTAAAAGAAGAAGCTGTAGAAAAGATAAATGAAAAGCTACGAATAAATGAAGAAACCATTAACAATACTACTGCTCAGGTTGAACAACTATTAAAAGATGTTGATTACTTAAATACTCAGATATCTGATACTAATACTGTAAACGAAGATATTGAAAGAGCAAAGAAGATGATGGCTGGTTTTAATAATAAAA
>VTLG01006159.1_pt1 | contig 21406 bp, 22 predicted proteins | sample 4694571 | NCBI WGS metagenome assembly VTLG01 (sample SAMN12604809, study PRJNA352737) | marine metagenome | biome: ENVO:00000447; feature: ENVO:00000209|ENVO:00000569|ENVO:01000036; material: ENVO:00002151; isolation source: viral sequences binned using virsorter ... | reverse complement strand
AAAACAAAATGGTTAGAAATACTGGGTTTTGGTTTAATCTATTAATTGTTGTAATGGCTTTGTCTATTATATTTTTACTATGTTTTAATCTATATATTCTTAATGATATGGATGATATATGGGGAATGTTTTTAGATTTATACGATACATTACCTTTAGGTGGCCAGGATATTTAAATAAAAAGGTTTTAAGTTTATTATGCATTTTATAGCACACCGTGGCAATATAAACGGGAAACAAGAAAACTTTGAAAATACTCGCTCTTACATAGAAGTCGCTTTAATGAAAGGCTTTGAATGTGAGATTGACATTTGTAAATGGGATGGTTGGCATTTCTATTTAGGCCACGATACACCTGGAGAAAAAGTTACTGAAAGCTGGTTAAAGAATAAACCATTGTGGTGTCACGCTAAGAATTACGAGGCTTTTCAAGCTTTATGTAAGCAAGGACATAATTGCTTTTGGCACAACGAAGACAGATACACACTTACCAGTAAAGGTTACATATGGGCTTATCCTGGTGAAGCTGTTGGAAACAATACTATCGCTGTTCTACCTGAATGGAAGGCTACGAATGTTAAGGACGCGGCTGGTATTTGCTCTGACAATATAGAGTTTTATCGAGGTGTGATTGAAGATGATATTTGGTGGAATACTAATTAATGATACAGTTAATTATATTTGATTTAGATGGTGTGTTAATTGATTCCAAGAATATACATTTTGAAGCACTCAATTCAGCGTTAGCCGCTTTAACTCCAGGCTTTCGTATTACTAAAGAAGAACACTTGGCCATTTATGATGGTTTACCTACTCGGGAAAAGTTAAAACTATTAACAAAGAAAAAAGGTTTACCAACATTTAAACACGCTGACATCGCTGAACTTAAAGCAAAAGCCACAGTAGAAGTATTAAAAGATTTACCAATCAATGATTCTTTCATTGATATATTTTCGCAATTAAAACAACAAGGTTATAAAATAGCCATAGCCAGTAATGCTGTCAGGTCTACTGTACAACAATCTTTACAATCGCTAGCGCTAACGCCTTACGTAGATGTAGTTTATTCTAATCAGGATGTTAAATATCCTAAGCCTCATTTTGAAATGTATTTTAAATGTATGTTGGAAGCTAATGCTGGTCCAAAAGAAACTTTAATATTAGAAGATTCACATATTGGAAGACAAGCCGTATTGGATGCTGGTTGTCATTTATTACCTATTATAGATTCCAATGACGTTTCATTAGAAAAGATAAATAATAAATTAGATGAATTGAATACGATTGAAAGTATATCAATACCATGGAGGAGTAATAAAATGAATATACTAATACCTATGGCTGGAGCAGGTTCACGCTTTGTTGAAGCTGGTTATACCTTTCCTAAACCTTTGATTGAAGTTGGTAATAAACCAATGATACAAACGGTGGTAGATAATATTAATATAGACGCTCATCATATTTTTATTGTACAAAAAGAACATTACGAAAAATATAATTTAAAAACAGTTTTAGAATTAATTAAACCTAATTGTACCATTATTCAAATAGAAGGTGTAACAGAAGGTGCAGCTTGTACAACCTTATTAGCCAAAGAATATATTAATAATGATGAACCATTAGTTATTGCTAACAGCGACCAATTTGTAGAATGGAATAGTAATGAAATAATGTATGCCTTTTCTACGGAAGGTATTGATGGTGGTATCTTAACGTTTCAATCAACCCACCCTAAATGGTCTTATGCAAAAACAAATGAAACAGGATTTGTTTCAGAAGTAGCAGAAAAGAAACCTATATCAACAAATGCTACGGTAGGTATTTACTATTGGAAAAAAGGTTCTGATTATGTTAGAAGTGCTGAACAAATGATAGAAAAAGATATAAGAACTAATAATGAATTTTATGTGTGTCCTACTTACAATGAATTAATTGCCGAAGGCAAAAAAATAAGAATAAAGAATATTGCTAAGATGTGGGGTTTAGGAACACCAGAAGATTTAAATAACTTTTTAGACCACTACAATGGACAATATTAGAAATCATTTAAAAAACGGTATTGCTTATTTTAAGAAAGCACAAATTTTAGATTACAAAAGAACTAAAAAATCTGAAATTCTTAAAACACCTGAGCAAACTGTTTTTGTTGAATTTGGTAAAAATGCTAATAAAGTAAAAAGGCCAACCTATGAAGATAAAAAAGCTACAGGTATTGTAGCAGGTAATTATTATTATTGGTATACCAAACCTTTACATAATTACTACCATATGTTTTTAGATGGCTTAGGTTGTTTATATCGTTATTTGGAATTAAGAAAAGATGTAAAAAATTTAAAACTACTTATTAATGAAAGTCCAAATGGTTTAGAAAAGCATCCACCTTTTATAAAAGAATTATTAGATATGCTAGAAATAGAATATCAATTTACTACAGAGCTTTTTTCTTATGAAAATCTTTGGATAGGAGATACTTTAAACCAAAATAAAGAAGGTGTTAGAATAGCACCTAAAGAAGGACAATATAAAATGATTGAGATGTGCATACGTAAAGCACAATCAAGTTATCATAGAATAAGAAATGTTCCTACTTATGAAAAGATTTATTTAAGCAGAAGAACAGCAGATAATCCAAAATATAATAAAAATTTAATTGGCGAAGATAATACAAAAAAAAGAGGTTTAGTAAATGAAACAGAAGTGGTAGAAGTATTACACGATTTAGGATATAAAGAAGTATTTGGTGAGAATTTTAATGTAGCAGAAAAAATTGTTTTATTTAATAAGATGAAAAAATATATTACATCTGCTGGTGCTGGTGTAACAAATATATTATGGGCAACTAAACCTTTATCTGTAGGAGGTATTCATACACCTGGGTTTCCTTTTCCTTCTGAACATTATGCTAGACACATTATACACCAACCATATTACAAACACGTTAAAGTAAATGTGTATCCTGGTCAAGTCAGCTATGCAATAAAGGATGTTAAGCATTATAATAGTCCTTGGAGAATAAATAGTATTAAACAGTTTAGGGATTGGGCTTCGCAAATATGAAATGGTACGTTATAATCTGGTTAATAACAAGCACAAATTTTGTGCCGACAGCCTATACTATTAATGATTTAACTTTTCAAAATGAAACAGATTGTATAAATCATATACAAGATACAAAAAAATTTATAGCAAAAAAGATTGAACTTTCAAATTTAGAAGTTGGTACACAATTTGTTATTAATGATTATGGTTGTATGAATGAACTTTGGATGGATACTAATGGTAAAGATATTAAGGATTTAAAAACAGGAATGATGGTATGATTAAACTAAAAGAAAATGCTGTAAAGCATTTAACAACACTTACAGAAAAACATAATAAAAAATATGTTCGCCTTTCTATAAAAGGTGGAGGTTGTGCTGGGTTTGGTTATGAATGGACTTTTGAAGATGAATCTAAAAAAGATGATTTTATTGTTGATGATTTATTACTTGTGGATAAAATGTTTGAGTTATATATTTTAGGAATGGAATTAGATTATAAAGACGAAATTTTTGGTTCTCAATTTGTATTTAATAATCCTAAAGCAAAAAGTTCTTGTGGTTGTGGAACTTCTTTCGCAATATAGATTACCAACTTTATTTTTTAGTAAGAAGTTCTTTTAAAGGATCTGAGATTTTTTCACTATCTGATTTTTTTCTTGTAGCAAAATGAAATGCTATAAAAAAACCTATTATAGTAAGAGTAGTACCTAAAAAGAAAAGACCGATTCCGTGTTCTATTGGCATTATAATATTGTACTCCCTTTTATCTCTTTATTTATTATGTGTAGTTTTACTTTATCTAAATTGTCTATTAAATATTCGGCAGCTTTATAAGTATCACCTTCAACGTACAATTTAGGTTGTTCAGGTACTTTAGTACCACATTTACTACAATGAGATTGTTTTTCCATATCAAAATGGAAAAGAAATCTCATATTTTTATATGTAAGTGTATGTTTTGTCATTATTTTAAATATAAAGGTCCTGTCCATTGAATAGGGTAATTCCCATTTAGAACATTTCCTCTAGGTTGATTTAATGCAGGTGCATTATAACCAGCAGGTTTCAATATATCACCTTTCTTAAAATGTTTAAAGTCTTCTTTTACGATAAAGGCAAATACTCCTCTATCTCTAACAACTTTAATATATTTTTTTCCGTTAGTAATTGAAATCATTTTATCCCAATTATCAAGTTGTCCTTTATAATAATCTCCAAGGTCTTTTTGACCGTTAGAAGTAGATGAATTGTAATAGTCTTTTTTAGCGCCTTCCATCATTAATGAAATACCTTTATCTAATGTGTCGGCTTTCTCAAATACCATAGTTCTCATAGTGTTTTCCTCCTTAATTATATTTTTTTAATGTACCGTCAGGATACCATATTGATGGTATACTTCCACTTACACGGCTTTTGTTAGTTCTCATAGGTCCTCTTATTCCGAAATCCCAATGATTTAAGAATTTGTCAGCACAAATATACTTTTTAAAAGCATTTTGGGCTTTTTTTAGAGAATTGAACGGTCCTTTGTAATCAGTAATAGATTCTAATTTACAATCATATCCCATATGCAATTCAGAAACATAAAAGTTCTTTTTTTCTAAAAAATAGTTGTAATCTTTATTAGTGTTTTTCATAGTGTTTTTCCCTTTCAGTTATCTATATATTAACGGAAATAAACAGAAAAATCAAGTAAAAAATGGTAAAAAAGTCCGTTTTTTCCTTTGGGAACCGTAGGTTTTTCAATGTGTGATAACGATTCGCATTGAGAAAAGAGAACATAATAAGAACATCATAAATATTCATCAATATGGCAAAGGAAAAAATATATAAATTTACAGATGGTAAGGAAATAAACGAGGAAATAACTGCTATGAGTTGGAAAAAGGCAGTTAAATCATTTCAAAATAAAGTAAAAGCTAAATTAATCTATATTGAATGGATAAGTAAAAAAGGAATTGAAATGACCAAGTGGCAAACACTACCTATAGGTAGAAAAGATAAAATAGGAAGATAATGAGTTTTTGTCAAACTAAACAAGTTAAAGTAGAGCAAGTATTACCAGTACATTATGCTTCAGAACTAGCAAAATATCTAATTAATAAAAAATACTTTTTAAAAAGAATAGATGTAAAAAAGGTGGAAGAATCAATTATTAAATTTGATAATATCCAAGATATTTGGCACGCTAGAACTAGATGAATAAATAGTACATTATGTCTAATATTGATAATTTAGTAGAACAGTTAGGTAAGCTAACGGTGGTTGAAGCTGGTGAACTAGCAAAGAAGTTAGAGAAAACTTGGGGTTTAGATTTAAACGCTTTAACAAATACACCAGCAGTAGCAGTAGAAGAAAAAGAAGAGTCTTTATTCAAAGTTACGTTAACAGGTTTTGACGCAACTAAAAAAATAAGCGTTATTAAAGCAATTAGAGCTTTTAAAGATATGGGATTACTTGAAGCAAAGAATTTTGTAGAAGAATGTCCTTCTGTTATTTCAGAAGACCAAGGAAAAACAGAAGCAGATAAAATTAAAGCAGATATAGAGTCTGCTGGAGGAACAGTAGAAATCAAATGAAGAAATTTTGGAATTGGAAAATAAATCTAATTCGTAAGTATCCAATATGGTGTGCTTACGTTGCTTGGATTGAAGGTCTAATAATAGGGATTTTATTATGTTGGTTTTTCTCTTAAATAAATGAGTGATGTTAAAGAAATAATAAAAGATATAAGAAAAGTTAGAGATGATTTAGTAGCACAATCTAATCCACATTACCAAGACCTTACAAATATCATTTATAAGTGGGAAACTAAAATTGCAACAGATGAATTAGAACCTATACCATGTCCAATGCACGAAGATTATGACGAAATAGAACAAAAAGAAGAAGAAAATGCCAGCAGTAAGTAGAGAAGGTGACAGTTTATCAACAGGACATATTTGTGTTTCAACAACAGTATTAGATACTCCAACTCAAAGTTCAGTAAGAGCAAATAGTATTTTAATAGCAAGAGAAACAGATCCAACTATAGCTCATCCATTTCCACCTAGTCCACCGTGTGCAAATCATACTGCTGTTGTTAATACAGGTTCTTCAACAGTTAATGTGGTAGGACTGCCTATTGCAAGAAAAAATGATTCCACAGACGCTGGGCAAATGACTGAAGGATCAAATAACGTAAATGCAGGAGGATGATATAAATATAGTATATGGCAAACTATGACGCAGCTTCTATAAACAATTCAAAAAGGTCTACTAGAATATATAGTGACTTAAATCTGAATTTTACTAAAAATCCTGCAACTAAAGATGTTGCAAGGTTAACAGATATTGAAGCTGTTAAAAGAGCAGTACGTAATTTAATTTTGACAAATAGATTTGAGCGTCCTTTTCATCCAGAAATAGGTAGTTCAATTAGAGCTTTATTATTTGAAACTATTACTCCTTTAAATGCTGTTTTATTAGAAGATAGAATTAGAGAAGTTATAAACAATTTTGAACCAAGAGCAGCATTACAGTCAATAGTGGTAGAGGATGAAATAGATAACAACCGATATAGAGTTACTATAACTTTTCAAGTGGTTAATGTTCCTGAACCAGTTACCATAACACAATTTTTAGAAAGATTAAGATAAGATGGCAAAGTTAAATATATCACAATTAGATTTTGATAATATTAAAAGCAATTTAAAAAGATTTTTATCCAATCAAAATCAATTCAAAGATTATGATTTTGAAGGATCAGGTATGGCAGTCCTTATGGATTTATTGGCATACAATACACACTATCTTTCTTACAATGCAAACATAGCTGCTAATGAAATGTTTATTGATACTGCTGATTTAAGAAACAGTATTGTATCTTTAGCAAAAGCTTTAGGATATACTCCTAATTCTGTTACAGCTCCTTATGCTGATGTAACACTTGTGGTTAATGACGCAACTGGAGCAACTGTAACTATGTCTGCTGGAACACAATTTACATCAACTGTTGATGGAACATCCTATTCGTTTGTAACTATTGGAGATAAAACTATTTCTCCTGTAGATGGAATTTATACTTTTTCAAATGTAAAAATTTATGAAGGAACTTATGTTAATTATTCATACACGGTTGATACTTCCGATGTGGACCAAAGATTTATAATTAAATCTCCATACGCTGATGTTTCAACTTTAACAGTTCAAATACAGGAAAGTGCTTCAGATACAACAACAAACACTTATACTAAAGCAACATCAATTACATCCTTAGATTCAACTTCTAAAGTTTATTTTTTACAAGAGGCTGAAGATGGAAAATTTGAAGTTTATTTTGGAGATGGTGTAACTGGTAAAGCATTATCAAATGGTAATATTGTTAAATTAAGTTATGTAGTTACAAATAGAACAGCTGCAAATGGTGCTACATCTTTTTCTTTATCAGGAAATGTTGGAGGATTTTCAGATATAACTCTTACAGTAAATTCAAATGCAGCTAATGGTGCTGAGGCAGAATCAAATGCTTCAATTAAATTTAATGCACCTAAAACTTATTCAGCTCAAGATAGAGCAGTAACCGTAGAAGATTATAAAGCAAAAGTAAGAGAATTATATGCTAACACAGGTTCAGTAATTGCTTATGGTGGTGAAGACGCTGAAACACCTTTTTATGGAAGAGTTTATATATCCATTAAAGCAAAATCAGGTTCTACTTTAACTGATACTACAAAAGAAGATTTAAAAACACAATTAAAAAGATATTCTGTAGCATCCGTAACACCTGTAATTATTGATCCAGAAACTACATCAATATTATTAACTTCAAATATTAAATATGATAAAGCTGCTACAAGTAAAACATCCGACCAATTAAAAACTTTAGTAACAAATTCTTTAACAGATTATAATACAAATACATTACAACAATTTGATAGTATCTTTAGATATTCAAAAGCTTTAGAAATTATTGATGATTCTGAATCAAGTATTTTATCAAACATTACAACTGTTAAAATAAGAAAAGATTTAACACCTACAACTGGTTCATCTGTAAATTATACTGTATCATTTAATAATGCATTATATAATCCACATACAGACCATAATAAATCAGGTGGTGGTATTTTAACTTCAACAGGATTTAAAATAGACGGAGACGCTGTTACTGAATTCTTTTTTGATGATGATGGTTCTGGTAATATAAGAAGATATTATTTGGTTGGAACAACTAGAACATACTCGGATAATACAGCAGGCACAATTAATTATACTACAGGTGCAATAGCAATTAATTCTATTAATATTGCTTCTATTTCAAATATTAGGGGTGCTGCTTCAACTGTAATTGAATTAACAGTTATTCCAAATTCAAATGATATAGTACCTGTAAGAAATCAAATTTTAGATATAGATGTTGCAAATAGTACCTTAACGGTTGTAGCAGACACACTTGTTGGTGGTTCTTCTAATGCTGGGGTTGGTTATACAACAACATCTAGTTATTAGAGATGGCTAAATTTACCGATAAAATATCCAATTTAATTGACAATCAAGTACCAGAATTTGTACTTGATGACCATCCATACTTTTTGGAGTTTGTAAAAGCATATTATACATTTATGGAATCTGCTGAATTAAAATTGGAATCAATTCAAGGCTCAGATAACATATTATTAGAAACAGCAACTGGAACATCTAGCTATGTTTTATTAAATGGAACAAATCAACATACAGATGATTCTGGTGATAAAATTTTAAGTGAAGAATCAACTTATGGACAATTTATAAATGGTGAAATAATTACAGGTGCTTCTTCAGGTGCAACAGCAACTGTATTAGTAGAAGACCAAGATGGAAATTCAAAAATATATATTACAGCACAAAATAAATTTATAGAAGGTGAATTAATTACTGGTAGCACTTCAAATGCTGTTGGTACTATAGTAACCTATAGAGCAAATCCAGTAGAAAATATCCAAGACTTATTAAATTATCCTGATCCAGATAAAACTATTCAAGGATTTTTAACAAAATTTAGAAATGCTTTTTTACAATCTATACCAGATGATTTACATAGTTTAGTAGATAAAAGAAATTTAATTAAAAATATAAAATCACTTTATAGAGCAAAAGGAACTACAAGAGCAAGTGAAGTATTTTTTAAATTATTATTTAACGAAGACGCCCAGATAACTTTACCTAAAGAGCAAATGATGAGAGTATCCGATGGTAAATGGGATAGTTTAAAAGTAATGAGAGTTACCGAATCAGGTACTTCGGATGCTTCAAATTTAATTGGTCAAACTATCACACAGGCAAATGACGCTTCAGATGGTTCAATAAATGAAGCTACTGCAATTGTAGAAAATGTTTTTAAATATACAATTGGTGGAGTAACTGTATGTGAATTAATTTTAAATGAAGATACTATTGTAGGAACTTTTGTTGCAGGTCAAAATATTACAGGAACAGATAATACCGATGAAGATGTTTTAATTACTTGTACAATTTCAGGAGTTATTGCAACAAAAACTTTAAGTAATGATGGTGCGTATTATCAAACAGGAGATAAGATTGTAGTATCTGGTGGTGGTACTGGTGCTACTATACAAAATGATGATATTGGAACTGGAAGTATAAAATCAATTTTAGTAGATACTGCTGGTTCTGGTTATGCAATTGGTGATACAGTTAATTTTAGTTCTGGAAATGCAAGTGCAAAAATTTCAGTAGTTAATGGAGGTATTGCTCCTGAATCAGGAACTACTGGTACATCTTCAACTGACCATATTGTTTTAGAAGCTGAAACACAAAGAGGTGATCCATATACAGGAGATAAAATTGTACAAGAATCAGGAACTGGTAGTGAAGATATTACCGATGTTCGTATTATAGATGGTGGAAATGGTTATTCAAGTTTACCAGCTTTAACAATTACTTCAAGTGGAGGTTCAAGTGGTGCATTATTAGCTAAAGGTGGTGAAATAGGAAGAGTTTTGAAAATGAAAACTATTGAATTAGGTTATGGCTATAATGCTTCTCCAACTCCACCTAGTTTAACTTTTCCAACTTATTTTTTAGTAACAGGAATTACTGGTGGTACAGGTAGTTTTGCAACTGCTGAAACTGTTTCAATGACAGGTTCAGATGGTTCAACTTCGGTTACTGGAACTGTTGAAAGTTGGTCAGCTTCTACAAATGTTATGAAAGTAAAATCATTATCAGGAACACCAGGAACAAATGTAACTATTTCAGGTGGCACATCTGGTACATCAGCAACAATTAATAGTTTTGATACAGCCACAGCTACTACAACTGTAGGTGCAGCTGTAGATACTGATGGAAGTTATATTAACCAAGATGGACACGTTTCCGAAGTAACTATGAAAGTTCAGGATAGTTTAGTTTATCAGGACTATTCATATATTGTAAAAGTAGGCCGTTCAATTGTTGATTGGAGAGATAGTTATACAAAAACTTTACACCCTTCTGGTTTTTACTTTAAAGGTGAAGTTAATATTTCTTCTCAAATGAATTTACAATTAAGAAATGTAACTGGTATCAATACTGGTGTTATAGAAGTAATACAAGGTGTTATTAAAACTCTATTTACTACTATATTAGGTAGAAGGTTAGGAACTGTAGATGATGGAACAACATTAAGGTCTAGTCCTCAATTAGGGGTTCCTGCTGATTTAACAGATAGTACGGTAGAACATTTTACAGCAAATACAAGAGATATAACTTTAAAAAGAGCATATGTACTCAAATTTGCGTTAGGTGGTAAATATACAATTAATTCTGTTGAGTGTACTAGAGGTTTCTTATATTCAGGATATAGTTATAGAACGATTAATAGAGAGGCTTTTCGTACTTTTTCTGATGGTATTAAAGTAGCATTAGAAAACGAATCAGGACATTTAAGTGAAGAAGAATTTGGAGATGATATATTATTTGAAGATAATGATAAAAAAGGTTATACAATAGATGAATTAAACAAGTTAAAAATTATAGGGACTGGTTCAACTTTAGATGGTACTACTGCGTTAATGACTATGACACAAAACGATACTACAAGAATGTTTAAAACTTATTTAGCAATACCATCTCATATTACAGCAGTACCAACATAATAATAGGAAGGGATATAAATATCTTTATAAATATTAAAAGGAATCAATTATGGCGGCAATAGTAACAAATAAATTTAGAATACACAACGCTGAACAATTTAAGGAATCATTTTCCGAAGCTTCACCGAATGTGTATTATATGATATTGGGAAGACCACAGGCTTTCGCAACATCAACAAGAGGAGATTCTCGTACTGATAATGAAGGTACAGATTCTGCTCCAATAACTCCTGTGGATGATGTAACAAGAGAATTTTATGATTTTGATGACTCTTTGGCAGCTAAAAAAATTACAACTTCAGATACGGCTTATGTAATTCCAAGAAGAAATTGGACAACTGGTACTACATATGATTATTACAGACCAGATTATGGAAGTAGAGTAACTGGCGGAACTACAACTCAATCTGCAAATTCAGGAGCAACTACTTTATATGACTCAACTTTTTATGTAATGAGTTCAGCATATAGAGTTTATAAATGTTTAGATAATAATAGTAATGCAGCTTCAACTGTAGAACCAACTGGTACATCAACATCAATATTAACAACTGGAGATGGATATAAGTGGAAATATATGTACACTTTATCTGCTTCTGAACAAGCAAACTTTTTATCTACAGACTTTATGGCAGTAACTACTGATTCAACAGTTAGTGCAGCTGCTGTAGATGGTGCTGTAAATATTTGTAAAATTAAAACTGCAGGTTCTAGTGGCTCAAATGGTACTCACACAGGTGTAGCAATTAGAGGAGATGGTTCTTCTGGTGTTGCAAGTGTAACTGTATCTGGCGGTGCTGTAACAGCAGTAGCTGTAACTACTCCAGGAACAGGATATACTTTCGCATATATCAGAAATGCTGATATAGTTTCTGCTGGTGCAACTAGTTTAACTGGTGCTGAAATAGATGTTATGGTTGAACCTAAAGGTGGTCACGGTTTTAATGCTGTAACCGAATTAGGTGGATTTTTTGTAATGTTAAATACATCTTTTGAAGGTGTTGAATCAGGTTCTGGATCCGATGTTACTGCAGCTAATGATTTTAGAAAAGTAGCATTAATTAGAGATCCATTTACTGGAGGTTCAGCTTCTAGTGCAACAACTTTAAGAGCAACAAAAGCAATTAGATTTGCAGCTTCTCCAACGCCAGGATCATTTTCGGCTGATGAAGAAATTAATCAGGCAACAACTGGTGCTGTTGGTAAGGTTGTAGAATGGGATTCAACAAACAGAATTTTATATTATATACAAACTAGATTCAATGATGAAGGTGTTGACAGTAATGGTAATGGAACTGCTTTTAGCGGTGCTAATGTTGTAACTGGACAAGGTGGAACTGCTCCAACTGGTACTCCAGATACAGGAGATAGTTCAACTGTAAATGGTACAACTTTTGCAAGTGGATATTCTGCTACGGAGTTAGACGCTGATAAAGGTGACATTCTTTATGTAGAAAATAGAGCACCAATAACAAGAGCAACTGACCAAACTGAAAACGTTAAACTTATCATTGAGTTTTAATACTAGAGGAAAATAATGCCAAGTCCAACTGATTTTAATGTCAGTCCCTATTATGACGATTATGCTGAATCGAAGAATTTTCATAGGATTCTTTTTAGACCAGCATTTGCTGTTCAAGCAAGAGAGCTAACTCAAGCTCAAACTATAACACAAAATCAAATTAATAAATTTGGAGACCATGTATTCAAAAATGGTGCAATGGTTATTCCTGGACAAGTTTCAATAGATACAAGTTACTATGCTGTTAAATTAACATCTAAATCAGCAGCAAATGTTTCAACATACGAAGGTACTACAATGACTGGTGGTACTTCAGGTATAACTGCATATGTTGTTGGAAGTGAAGCTACTGATGGTACTGATCCTGATACTTTATATGTAAAATATAATAAATCAGGAACAAATAATACAGATATAGTTTTTACTGATGGAGAAACAATCACATCTGATGGTGCTGGAAGTCCAACTTGCGTTGTTAATACAACTGCAACTGGTTCAGCTGCAGGTGTTCAAGCTGGTACATATTACATTAATGGATATTTTGTAGAGGTAAGTGCTTCCACATTAGTATTAGACAAATATACAAATACACCAACTTATAGAATTGGTTTACAAGTAACAGAAAGTTTTGTTGCTCCTGGCGATGATAGTTCGTTAAATGATAACGCAACTGGTTCATCAAACCAAAATGCTCCAGGTGCTCATAGATTTAAAATTACTTTAACACTTGCAAAGAAAACTACATCTGCTACAGACGATACAAATTTCATAGAAATTGCTAGAGTAGAAAGTGGTGTTATTAAATCTCATATTAGAACAACTGAATATGCTGTATTAGAAGAAACATTAGCAAGAAGAACTTTTGACGAATCAGGAGATTATGTTTTAAATAATCCTGATTTTGATGTTAGAGAATCTTTAATAAGTGGAGATAATAGAGGAATTTATGCAACTTCAGCTACAACTGCTGATGGTAATACAACTGCTGAATCATTATTAGCAGTAGGAGTTTCTCCTTTCAAAGCATATGTAAAAGGTTTTGAAGCAGAAAGACTTGGAACGACTTATGTTGATGTAGAAAAAGCTAGAGATTTTGATACTGCAAATAATAATAAAACAAGATTTGATTTATACAACTATGTAAATATTAATAATGTTTATGGTTCTCCTGATATAGGATTTGTTTCTGGTGATGTGGCTGCATTTAAAACAGTCCAACTTTATGATACAGCAACGTCTGTAAGAGGAACTCAACAATCAACATCTGGAAATACTATTCCACAAATTGGTAGAGCAAAATCACGTGGTATGGAATTTACAACTGGTACAGAATCAGCTGACATTTATACAGCAGACGATACCACAGTAATGAGAAATTATTTGTTTGATGTTGAAATGTACACACATTTAAAACTTACAACAGCTCAAACATTCACAACTGGTGAAAAAGTTTCTGGTGCAACTTCAGGTGCTACTGGATATGTATTAAGTATTAGTGCTGGTAGTACACAGGTTATAACAGGAGCAACTCAAGCAAATCCTGCTGTAATTACTTCAACATCTCACGGATTTAAATCTGGAGACGCTGTTACTTTTGCTGGTGTTTCTGGTATGACAGATTTAAATGGCAATACTTATTATGCTAAAAAAGCAAGTGCAAATACTTTTACTTTACACGATTCATCTGGTACTGGTATTAATTCAAGTGCATTTGGTGCTTATACTTCATCTGGTACAGCTGCTGGTGGAACAGTAGTAGTGTATGGTGTTAGTGGAACTTTCCAAGCTGGTGAAATAATAACAGGTGCAACATCTTCAAATAGTGCAACACTTAAAGCAGATTTATTTGGTAACAAAGCAGTTCAAACTAAAGAATTTGGACAAGTTAAACAAGTTGGTATGGCAGGAAGTCCAACTTATACTGCTGATACAGATTTAACTAATACTTATAGCGACCATTTTGAATTAACAGGTAATATATCTATTGCTAATTCAGACGCAACTATAAATGGTAAAGGAACTGCATTTACAACTGAATTAAAACCAGGTGACCAAATTCAATTTACGGATGACGCTAACTCAACTGTAACAGGTATTATTGATAGAATAGAATCAAACACTTTAGCAGAATTGACTGCAAATGTTGGTGGTTCGGATGTAACTACTGCTGGTATTGTTACAAGAACAAGAACAAAATTACAAGGTGCTGATAAAAATATTTCTTTATTTAAGTTACCTTTTGAAACAGTTAAAACATTAAAAACAGATTCAAACTCTGGTCAGTCAGATACAAATTTTAATGTTAGAAGAAACTTTACTGCTACATTATCATCAAATGGTGACGCAACTATTACTGCTGGAACAAATGAAATATTTACATCTCAGGATGATTCTGATTTTACTGTAACTATAATGACAACTGGTTCTGGAGGTACTGGAGCTGTAGGAGATATTGTAAATACATCTGGTAATAACCACGAAGGTGACGCTATATTTAATTTAGGTGGTTCACCAACAGGTAAAACATTAAACCTAGATTTTGGTGCAAATTTTAATGGACATAAAGTAAAAATTTTAGCAACAGTAAGTAGAACAGTAGCAAATTCTAAAACAAAAACTTTAAATAGTGATTCAACTGTAAATATTGCTTCACAAGCAACTATTGAATCTGGTACTATTGGATTATCAAAAGCTGACATTTACGCTTTAAGTAATGTTTATATGTCAAGTGGTTTTGGTTCAGCTGCAACTGCTTCAGATACAGATATTACAAGTAGATTTAATTTAGATACAGGACAAAGAGATAACTTCTATGATATAGGAAGAATTAAATTAAAACCAGGTGCAATTGTTCCAACTGGACAATTATTGGTTAAATTTGATTATTTCTCTCACGGTTCTGGAGATTATTTTGACGTTGATTCATATTCAGGTCAAGTTACATATTCAAATATTCCAAGTTATACTTCTGATACAAGTGGAGAAAAATATGAATTAAGAGATTGTATAGATTTAAGACCTAGAGTAGATGACGCTTCAACTATTAATTCAGGAGCAACCGAAGACCGTTCTTATGATGGTACTGGTGCTTCAACGGTTGATGTTATAGAATTTGGTACAGATATTACTGCTGATTTAGAATATTATTTAAGTAGAATAGATAAAATTTTTATAACAAGAGAAGGTGCATTAAAAGTATTAAAAGGTGCTTCAGCATTAAATCCATTAGAACCTGGTGAGTTTGATGACCATTTACTTTTAGCAACTTTAGAAATTCCTTCTTATACTTTAAATACCGATGAGGTTGTAGTTAAGAAAGAAGATAACAAACGATTTACAATGAGAGATATTGGTCGTTTAGAAAATAGAATTAAAAATATAGAATATTACACTCAATTATCTTTATTAGAAGCTGACGCTCAATCTTTACAAATACAAGACAGCAATGGTTTTGATAGATTTAAAAATGGTTTCGTAGTAGATAATTTTACAGGTCATAATGTAGGTGATGTAGGAAATAATGATTACAAACTTGCTATTGATAGAGGTAGAGGAGAAGCTAGAACATTATTTAATGAAGATATTGTGGAATTGGAAGAGGTAGATGATGATGGTTCAGCAATTCTTGCTGCTGATAGAACATCAGCTGGTTATGCTACAACAGGAGATTTAGTAACTTTACCTTATACAGAAACAACAGTAATAGAACAACCTTTTGCAACTAAAACAGAAAATTTAAATCCATTTTTAGTATTTAATTGGATAGGAAATGTAGAATTAGATCCACCTTTAGATGAATGGAAAGAAACAACAACAGCACCAGAAATTGTAGCAAATGTTAATGGTACTTTTGATAACCTTGCTAGAGAAAGAGGTTTAGATAACACAACTACCTCAGAAATTCCTGTAGGAACAGAATGGAATGAATGGCAGGACCAATGGACAGGAAATCCTAGAACAAATACAACAACAACTGGTAATCAAAGAATTACAACAACCAATGTAGATGTTGGACAAACAAGAAGTGGTATAAGAACTACTATAGTTCCATTAGCAGTTAGACAAAGTTTAGGTAATAGAGTTATTTCGGTTGCTTTTGTTCCATTTATAAGAAGTAGAACAATTACTTTTGAAGGTTTCGGAATGAGACCAAATACAAGAGTTTATCCTTTCTTTGATGAACAAGCTGTAGCTGCTTATGTAACACCTGATGGTGGTGCTTTAGCAGGAAATTTAAATACAAATGCTCAAGGTTATGTAAAAGGTACTTTTGCAATACCTGATCCTAACGATACAACAAAACCTAGATGGCGAACAGGTAAAAGAGTATTCAGATTAACAAGTTCATCTACAAATAGTTTAACAGCAAGTGCTGTTGCTACATCAGCAGAAGCAGATTATGTTGCTAGAGGTTTACAAGAAACTGTACAAGAAGCTATTATTGCTACAAGAGAAACACAAACAGTTAGACAAACTGTAACTGGAAGTAGAACAACTAGTAGAACGGTTGGAAGAAATGTAGAACAAATTGGTGGTGGAGGTGGTGGTCAGAATAATCAGGATCCATTAGCTCAAACATTTAGTATTTCAGAGGAAGATGGAGTGTTTATTACAAGTGTTAATGCTTACTTTGGTGCTAAATCATCAACTATACCTGTTAAAGCAGAAATTAGAAATGTAGTTAATGGTTATCCTGGAGAAAAAGTATTACCATTTGGAAGAAAATGGTTAAATCCTAATCAAGTTAATACTAGTACAGATGGTTCAACTGCTACAACATTTACTTTTGATTCACCTGTTTATTTAAGAGAAGGTGTTGAGTATTGTTTAGTTTTAAAAGCAGAATCATCTGATTATACTGCTTATGTTGCTAGATTAGGTGGAACAACTTTAGATTCAAGTAGAACGGTATCAAAACAACCTGCTGTTGGAGTATTATTTAAATCTGCAAATAATAAGACTTGGTCTGCTGAACAATTTGAAGATTTAAAATTCGTTTTAAATAAAGCTGTATTTACAACTGATACAACTGGTACTGTTACATTAGCAAATAAATCAACATCTGATAGTGCAACAAAAACTTTAGCTTCAAATCCAATTAGAACATTTAACGGAACAACTAATATAAGAGTATATCATAAAAATCATGGACTACATAGTACAAGTGATAATGTAACTATTTCAGGATTAAGTGCTGGAACTTATAATGGTATTGCTCATTCTAATATTAATGGAACATATACATCAATTTCAAACATAACTTTAGATAGTTATGATGTAACTGCTGGAGGAGCTGCAAGTGCAACTGGAGATATAGGTGGTACTGCTGTAGTCGCAACACAAAATAGATTATTTGATGTTTGCCAATTACAAATAGGACACGTTACACATCCAGGTACAACAATAGGAACAACATTAAGAACAACAACTGGTAAATCAGTTAATGGTTCAGAAACACCATTTAGTTTATTAGCTGCTGCTAGTGCAAAATCAGTAGTGCTTGGAGATAATATTTTCTTTACAGAACCTCAAGTGGTTGCAAGTACAATTAACCAAACAAATGAAATGTCTGGTAATCAATCAATGTTTGTAAATGTTTCTATGTCAACTTCAAATGCCAATGTTTCGCCAGTCATTGATTTAAAAAGAGTTAATGCAATTTGTGTTTCAAATAGATTAAATAATCCTACAGTATCTTCAACAGATACATTTACAGGAGATGGATCAACAACTGGATTTACTTTATCTGGTTCTCCAACAAGTGTTCATTTACTTTCAATTAAGAAAAATGGAGATAAATTGGCACCAGTTACAGACTTTACAGTTTCAGGATCAACTTTAACAATGGTTTCTGCTCCAGCAAGTGGTTCAAAAGTGGTTGCAAAAATTACTAATACAGTAGATTATGAAGATAATACTGCTGTTGAAGGAGGCTCAGCTGCTGGTTCTTATATAACTAAACCAATTAGTTTGCAAAACGCTTCAACTGCTTTAGATATAAGAGTAGCTGCTAGTGTTAGGTCAACTTCAGGAATTAGAGCATATTATAAAATAAGTGGTGGTGATGAAACAAGAAGAATTGAAGATATACCTTATACAGCATTTAATAGTGATGGAACTTCAGATTCAACTGTTGTGCCATCAACTGGTGACCAAGTTTTAGATAATGATTTTAAAGATTATAAATTTAGTGTATCAAGTTTACCTGAATTTACATCTTTTCAAATTAAAATAATATTTAAAGGAACTAACTCATCTCATACAGCTAGATTAAAAGATTTTAGATGTATAGCATTGGCGGTATAATATGGCATTTAATAGAATGAGAGTAGAAGGATTTAATCATTTAGTTAGAGATGTAAATAGTAATGCAATTATTAATACAAATAAAACTGAATATGCTTTATATATGCAAAGAATTAAACAAAGAGAAAATGAATCAGATAAATTTAAATCTGCTGTGAGAGAAATAAATAATTTAAAGAGAGAATTAAGAGAAATAAAAGAATTATTAAAGGGAGTAATTAATAAGTAATGGCCGTAAGGACAGTAGCAACAACAGATACACTAGAAATATTTAGAACGACCTTTAACAGTCTTTCTAGTACGGATATAGGCGATTTAGCGTCATTAAATACGACAACTAAATCATCTGTAATAGCGGCTATTAATGAAGTAGAAGCTTCGGTTGCAGGAGGTTTTACTTTAAGAGATTCGACTTCAACAACACAAGCAATTGAAGGTGGGGCAACTTTAAATGTTGTAGGAAGTTCAAATGAAGTAACTGCTGTAGTTTCAGCAACTGATACATTGACTATAGGACTTGCTTCAAGTGTATCAGGATTAACTAGTATGAGTGCTACAACATTAACAGATGGTACTGCTTCAATGAATTCAGGTGCTTTGACTGGAATAACAAATATAACAGGTACAGGAACACTTAATATGACCACAGACGTACAGGTCAATGGGGTTTCGGTATCATCAAAAGCTTTTGCAATTGCCCAGGCTGTTGCATTAGGATAATATAAATATAGAAAAGGGAACAACAAATGGCAAACGATTTTAAACGATTTACAGTATCTAGTGCGACAACTAGCACAGGATCATCTGCTGACGCTTTGTATACCGTTCCTTCTGGAGGCAGTTCAGCTGCATTGGAAAGTATTGTAATTGGAGTAACTTTAGCAAATAAAACATCTGCTGGTATAACTGGTAGTATTTATTTAGATGGTTATGACGGTACTGATACTTACATTGTAAAGGACGCAACAATTCCTGCTGGTTCCTCTTTAGAAGTAATGGCAGGTAACAAATTAGTGGTACAGAATAGTGGATCAGGTGCTGGAGATGTTATTAGAGTATCTTCGGGTACGGCAACAGCTCTTGACGCTACAATATCTGTATTAGAAGACGTATAAGGATAAAAAATGGCATATATAGGAAAATCACCGAGTACAAGATTCTCGGCAGCTGCTAAAGTAGATACATTTACAGGAGATGGATCAACAGTAGCTTTTGATGTAGCAAATATTATACCTGCAGGTGGAGAAAATGCATTACAAGTTTTTGTTAATAACATAAGACAAAAACCAGGAACTACAAATGCATTTACAGTAGGTAACGATGGATCAGGTGATTTAAAAAGAATTACTTTTACAGCTGCTCCTGCAGCTTCAGACGAAATTTATGTAATTACTCCATATGAAGCAACTAATATTAAATCAGTAGGAGATGGAGCAATTACAGCTGCAAAAATTGCTACAGGTGCTGTTACTACAACAGAAATTTTAGATGGTACAATTGTAACTGCTGATGTTAGTCCAAGTGCAGCTATTGCTGATACAAAATTAGCTCAAATATCAACTGCAAGTAAAATTCTTCCTTCAGCAATTTCTCAACCAGGATCTTCAAGTGTATTTCTTGCAGGTAATGGTACTTGGGGTGCAATAGATACATCTCAACAAGATACAAACGCAACTAATATTAGTCTTCTTGGATTTAAGATGGCTGTTAACGAAGGTTTAACCGTATTTAATTTAGTAGATGGTATAGTAGATGAATTCCATGACGAATCAGGAACAGATGAAGCAGAAGGATCAAATGATACTTATGACGCAAGCTGCGACTTTTATCAAAATATAGGACCTTCTGGTTCACCAGTATCTATTTCAGCTGGATTTACAACAACAACAATAACAGAACCACAAACTTCGGTTACTGGTACTAACCCTACTGTAGGCACAACAACATCAGGAACTTTTACAGTTCCTGCTGGACTGACAAGTGTAGTTTTAAAAGCTTGGGGTGCTGGTGGAGGTTCTGCTGGTTCAGGAGATGGTGCAGGAGGAGGATTTGTTACTGGTACATTAGCAGTTACTGGTAGTCAAGTTCTTCACGTACAAGCTTCTGAAGGCGGTTTAGCAGGACCACCTTCGCCTGGTCCAACACCAGGAGGTATAAAAGGTGGTGGTATTTCAGGTGGAAACATAGTTGAACCAGATAATTCCTGGGGTGGTGGCGGAGGAGGTGCTGGTTTAATAGGTACAGCTGCATATGGTCCAGCTGCTAGACAAGCTCCAAACCCTTATTCTGCTCCCGCAGTAATTATGGTTGCTGGTAGTGGTGGAGGAGGTTCTAACCAAGGTAATGGTGGTGCAGGAGGTGGTGCATTAGGATGTGCTGCTTGTGCTCAAGGAGAACAAACAACTGCCCATGCTTCAGAA
>VTLG01004434.1_pt1 | contig 21409 bp, 28 predicted proteins | sample 4694571 | NCBI WGS metagenome assembly VTLG01 (sample SAMN12604809, study PRJNA352737) | marine metagenome | biome: ENVO:00000447; feature: ENVO:00000209|ENVO:00000569|ENVO:01000036; material: ENVO:00002151; isolation source: viral sequences binned using virsorter ... | reverse complement strand
TGATCAGTTGTATATCCAATAAAAGCACCATCACCATATGGTAATAATATATCTCGTCTTTGATAGACTTTATCATCTTTCTTAACGATACATGATACTAACTCAGGCAATCGATTCCAAACATCCTTTTCAGGCATAAAATAACCACCTCGCTCTCTAAATCGTGATACAGCATGGGCAGTAAGCATTAATGGAGCACAAGTTTCTTTAATTGTAGCAGATTTATAGTAGTAACTGTTGCTACGATTATGTCCTGTTTTTTCTGGAATTGTTCTAATAAATCGTTTTACAGTCATAGGATGACTTGGATTAAATCGCTCCATACTCCAATAATCCTCAGTACGAGGCATAATACCCTTTGTTATATTAAAAATAACACGGATACTATCTTTTATAGTTCTTGGATTAAAAATACTTACTCTAGCAAATCCTAATTGATGTGCTTTTACAAACTCAGGATCTCTCATTTCTTCTATGTGAGCCTGTGTACTTTTTATTTGAAGTTCTTCTTTACTCATATGGAGAGGTGTCATTATGCTGTCTCCTCTGACTCACTAACCATTAGATGAACATCTAATGTAGTTTTATAATTGTGCTCGACTCCTAACAGTTTTATCCAACTGTCGATCATGTCTTGTTGCTGTTTGATATAATCCTCTTTAGCCTTAAAGAACTTTTCATCAGTGCTAGTTTGACCATTGAATTGCTGTTTGAACTCAAATAGTTTATTTTGCTGAATTGTAATGTGCTCATTGAGATCCAGTGTTTTGTAACCTTCTAGATTCTTTAGTGTTGTGTATTTGTTTGCCATTTTATTTTCCTATTTTTGTTTAACATACTACTATTATAACACATTTTCGAAAGGGTGTCAACCTTTTTTTTGGATATTTTTGGATATTTTTTATCTTAACCCTTCACGCATTGACCCCGTATTAATAGTATAACACATTATAGTGTGTTTGTCAACCTATTCCAGCAAATCTTTGATGTTATTAAGTGGTGGTTTGCCGTTATGTGACTGAATCCACTCAATTGACATAGCATCAGCATAATCAAAGTCATTTTGTGCCATTAAATCGAAGCCGTGTTGTATTACAGCATTCCATTTATCCCAGCAAGGACCAGGCATACCATAATCTGCTATAGCCATCCATTTAGTAATGCCTCTAAGCATTAAATCATACAGTTCTGCTATTGCTTGTTGTGGTGTTCTTTTAGCACCCTTACCTGCTTGAGCATTTCTTCTAACTCCGCTCCACGAGTGTATATACCAAGTTTGTGTTGCTGGGTGATTTTCAAATAGTATATCAATAGGTTGACACCAATCTTTAGCAAATTTGGCCGCCTTGTATAATTCTTGACTTGTTGGTGAATTGTGATAATATGGAGTACCGCTTCTGCCCTTACCGAACTCAGCATCCATCTTTTTTATTGTTTTATAATATATTTTCTCTGCCATTGTATTCTTCTCCTGTATAAACTATTTATCCTATTACATTATAATAGCATATAAAGACGAAAAGGTCAAGTCTTTTTTGGTTTATTTCGTCGGAATCACTATAATACATAAATAAACAATATAACAAGGAGACCCTCATATGGCTAATATTACATTACGAAGCACAACATCAGCAACTGATCCTGGTTCCACCAGTTCAAAAGGCGATGACTTGTCGTTTGTCGAAGTTGATAGTAATTTTATTTTAATCAATAATGAAGTAGGCACTAAAATTGAAGCAGTTGTTGATGATACAACACCACAACTAGGTGGTTCGTTAGATGTAAATTCACAATCAATTGTTACCGCAAGTAATGGAAATATTACATTAGACCCAAATGGTACTGGTATTACTAATGTTGATGGTGATGGCACAACACCAAGTAATTTTCCTGAAAGACTAACAAGACTGCAGAAGGGTGATTTAACCATTGACAGTAATCAAACTAATGCTTGGTGGGGATCACAAATAATACTAAAAGATAATACTGATGAAGTGTTTGCTATGGTAGGTAGAGTTAATACATCAGGAAAATCATACGGGTATGCTATTATTACAGACCCAAATGGTACCGAATTAAACACAAGTGCTTATGCCGGAGATTACGGTTTCTATTTTAATATGACCTATGAACAAGGTGCTGGCAGTGACGAATGGATAATGTATCAAAATGTATACGGTGCTGATGATGGGTATCATATTCAAGCATATGGTTCAAACCATGTTAGTTATGCTCGAACACCATTAATATTACACGGCTCTACAACAACATTAGCAGGCGATGGAACAGATGGTTTAACAGTTGATAGTAGTGGTGATACAGAACTTAGACAAATAAAAACAATAACAGACCAAACAGTAGTAGGCACAGGTGCCAAAACAGATGAAGGTTATCTCGAAGTTACTATTAACGGTGCTACAAGATATATTCCATACTACAGTTAACAGGAGATAAACTATGCCAACATGGCCAACAGTTAAAGCAGGAACAACACATTTAGATGCCGGATCAGACAATCCAGGAAGTGCTAGAGCAGATATAAAACAAAATGTAGATAATGTAAACGATATGATTGATACTATTGTTGTTACAAGTCCAACAGCAACCCAAGTATTATCATATGATAATGGCGATAGCAGATTTGAAAATGTTGACATTGATACAATAGCCGTTACGACATCGGCTACTCAGACACTTACAAATAAAACATTAACAACTCCAATAATATCTTCCATTTCAAATACTGGAACAGTAACTTTGCCAACTTCAACAGATACATTAGTAGGAAAAGCAACTACTGATACATTAACAAATAAAACATTAACAAGTCCAGTTATATCAAGTATATCAAATACAGGAACATTAACACTACCAACATCAACAGATACATTAGTAGGAAAAGCAACAACAGATACTTTCACAAACAAGTCAGGTAATATTAGTCAATGGACTAATGACGGCGGTTATGCTTTAACTAATGTTGCTAACACATGGACAAAACAACAAGTATTTGGAATGACTACATTAACTGATGCTAGTAGTATTGCTTGGGATTTAGATGATAATCAAGTAGCACAAGTAACATTAGGTGGTAATAGAGCATTAGCAAACCCTACAAACAAAGTAGCAGGAGCAACTTATATTCTTATTGTTAAGCAAGATGTAAGTTCTACTCGAACATTAAGTTATGGAAGTGATTATAAGTTTCCAGGTGGAACAGCACCAGTATTAACCAATGGTGCTAGTGCCGTCGATATATTAAGTTTTATAAGTGACGGTACATATCTGTACGGAAGTATTTTATTGGATTTTAGTTAATGCCATTTACAAATGCTATGTTATTTGGTGCGGCAGCTCAAGGTTCTTTTGTATCTTTTGGTGGACGAACTGGTGAACCTTCAGGAAGTGACTATGCTGGTACTGTAACAATTACAAGCGATCCAATTGATATGTTTAAGGCGGCTGACAACAGTGGTGTTAACTTTAAGGGAGCACCATTTAGAGCACTAGGAGTATATAGGTGTATACTTAGACAAAACTATAGTGGGCATGAAGGTACATCACCAAATTCCCACTTAACTAGTCTTGCTTTTGGGGTTGGAGAAGTAAACGACGATGGTAGTAATCCACCAGACAACTGGACGGGTATGATTAGTTTATATGATTCAGGTACTGATACATTTACTGCCGTAGGAGCAACCGCTGATATAGATTTAAGTACCTTTGGACCGCTCGATCCAGATGGAACTTGGGCCGGCACAGCGGCTGGTTTCACTGGAGCAAGTACAACTGGCGGTGTTACTGGTACAGCAATAATAGAAATTAGGAAGATTAGTTAATTGTATTAAATACAGTTAGTTTAACAATAAACATGACAAACAGGAGACCTCATTATGTCATTAAGTAACTATGCCGAGCTCAAAATGCTCGATCATTTATGCGGTAAAGGAGCAAGAGATTTTACAAGCCCTGCCACATTAGCGGTAGCAATGGCTTCAGCAATTTCAGGTTCGGAACCAGTAACAGTAACAGAGTTTGCTAATGCTAACAGTTATGCCAGAACGGCAGTAACTTTTGCCGCGGCGGCTTCGGCGGCAACAAAGAATAGTGGAGATGTTGAATTTCCAACAGCAACAGGAGACCAAGGTACTTGTACTCATATAGCAGTATATGATAATCTTACTTACGGTGCTGGGAACCTATTGTTCTACGGCGAATTAACAGCAAGTAAACAAATAGACAATGGAGATACATTCGAAATTAAAACAGACAACTTAACAGTTACTTTAGATTAGTAGTAGGATTAGCAAATGGCTATTCAATACGGAGTTATAAGTAACATTTATGTTGTCGATGATTATGTAGCCAGTGGTTATGTAGCAGGCAAAACGATTGATATTACCAGTACAGTTTCGGCCACTGGTAGAAATCTTATTTTGCCAGGTAACATTGTATACAGTTGGGACGATACAAGTAATGGAGATTGGGATAACTGGTGGTTAACTGACCAAACTTGGGAACAAAAAGGTCTAATAGTTAGAGTTGAAGGCTCTGTTGATACTTTAGGCGGATATCTTCTACTAGGTACAAGTGTAGTTTCCGGTACTTGTACTGTTACTGCTTTTGGTGGAAGAATAAGGCCCGGAACTGTAACTGTTAGTTTAGGGTCGGTTGTTGTCTCAATAGGAAATGTTACACCAGTAGCAGATCCATTTAGAACAGCAACAGTTGATAGCGAAACAAGACTGTTTCCTGTTACAAGTGAAACAAGAAACACAACAATACAAAGCGAAACAAGGATTATTATAGTGCCAGATGAAACAAGAACTATAACACCTAAGAGTGAAACAAGGAAATTTTTAATTCCAATTCCACCCTTTGTAAGCGAAAATATAAGGAGATAATAACATGGCGACATTAACAGGGTTCCGTGCTGATAGGGATGGAGCATATATTGATAAGGATACAGACGCAGTATTAGATTATAGTGTTGATTGGACCAACTGGATGCCAACTAGTGATACAATTACTACAAGTACTTGGGCAATTACGGCTATAGCAGGCGACGAAGATGCTTTAACTATAGATAGTGAGGCTGAAACAACTCTTGTAGCAACAGCAGTTATAAGTGGTGGTACAGATGGAAACATTTATACAGTATCTAATACAATAGTAACAGATAATGGCATAACAGACAGACGACACTTTAGAATAATTGTTAAAGCAAGGAGTGTGTAATGGAAAGTAATGTAATTGAACTGGATATACCTGAAATACAATTTGAAAAAGAAACAGAGCAAAAGCAAGGCCCAGGTAGACCCAAAGTAGTAATAGACCAAGAGCAAGTTATTAAATTAGCAAAACTTGGTGCTAACAATGTTGAAATAGCAGACTTTTTTGATTGCTCAGAAAGTGTAATCCGTAAAAGATTTGCGGCAATATTAAGACAATCAAGAAGCCACCTTAAAATGAGGCTAAGACAGGCTATGATTGATAATGCTATACACAAAGGTAATGTAGTAGCACAAATTTGGTTATCTAAGAACTATTTAAGAATGACAGACAGTGGTCCGGCTGATGAAGTAGCAGATGAGAATAGAGTATTACCTTGGAACGAGGAAAAGTAATTAATGAAGTTAACTATCCCACAAGAAGCCGTAGCAAAAGATAAAAGTCGTTTCAAAGTATTAGTTGCCGGAAGACGATTTGGAAAGACCCACTTATGTGTTAGAGAATTGTGTCGTATGGCAAGGTTTCCAGATAGAAAGATACTGTACTTGGCCCCCACATATGGAATGGCACGACACATTGTCTGGGACGACCTAAAAGCAAGGCTAACGGACTTAAATTGGTTAAAGAGAAAGAATGAAAACGATTTAACTATTGAACTTAAAAACGGAAGTAAAATATACCTAAAAGGAACAGAAAATTTCCAAAATTTAAGAGGATCTGGTTATGACGGGGTAATTTTTGATGAATTTGCTGATATTAACAAGAAAGTATGGACCCATATTATCAGACCATCTATAACAGATAAAGTTGGAAAAGTTTTGTTTACAGGCACACCGAAAGGCACAGGCAATTGGAGTTATGATTTATACACTAATGCCAAATATGAGGATAACTGGAACAGTTGGGCATTTACAACTCTCGAAGGTGGACAAGTATCAGAAGAAGAATTACAATCAGCAAAACAAGAACTAGATCCTAAGATTTATAGACAAGAATTTGAAGCAAGTTTTGAAAGTTATGACGGAGTTATATACCATAACTGGGATAGAACTAAACATATGAGACAGTATAAATTCCCAATACCAAGTATTATCCATGTAGGCATAGACTTTAATACAAGTCCTATGTCGGCTATAGCATTTGCTGGACACGGTGCTAATAGTTTATGGGCTATTGATGAATTTGTATTGTATAACAGTAATACACATCAAATGGCACAACAAATTAAGAATAGGTACCCAACACAACGAATTATCATATATCCAGACCCAGCAGGTAGACAAAGAAAAACATCAGCAATGGGTTTAACAGATATATCTATATTACAAAACGAAGGCTTTATAGTTAAAGCCAGAAAAGCATCTATTCCTGTTAGGGATAGAATTAATGCTGTAAACAGTTTATTATTAAATGCTGACAAGCAAGTAAGATTGTTAGTAGATCCAAAGTGTAAAATGACGATTAAAGCAATGGAGAAAATGGCATATAAAGAAGGTACTAATATACCTGATCTCCATAATGACTATAATCATATTAGTGATGCTTTTGGATATGCTATAGAATATCAATACCCAGTATCTAAGAATAGACTAACAACACCTCAACCAACTCGCTGGGCAGTGGGAATGGCATAGGTTAAATATAAGGAAAGTATATTATGAGCAATTATGATTATAATTTAGACAATGGAATGCCAGCCCACCACGATTGGAAAAGAAACATTAAAAGATGGAAATATCTTGCTGATTCTTACCAAGGCGGCTTGGCATACAAAAAAGGTGAGTACTTACAACAGTACACATTAGAAACAGGAGATCAATATCAAGGACGACTTGATAGTACTCCATTAGATAATTTGTGTAAAAATGTAGTACACACATACACAAGTTTTATCTATTCACAACCAATTAAAAGAGAATTTACAGGACTTAACGAACAAACAGTGAATAAGTTCTTAAAGGATTGCGATTTAGAAGGTCGTAGTTTTGACTCTTTTATGAGGGAGGTTAGCATTTACTCAAGTGTATTTGGACATTGTTGGGTAGTTGTAGATAAACCAAGTACACCAGTAGTAACATTAGCAGACCAACAAGCAAAAAACATTAGACCTTATGTAAGTATGTATTCACCAGAAAATGTACTTGACTGGGGCTTTGAAAGACAAGAAAATGGAGTGTATGAACTTGCCCAGCTCATTCTATTAGAAGAGTCTAACAAAGAATATGCTATTGTTAAATGTTTTTACAGAGATTATGTAGAAGTTAAAAAAATACATCCTGATACAGGCGATTATGAAATATTACAAACATATGATAATCCATTAGGTGCTATTCCAGGTTTTGTTGCTTATACAAGTCGTTCTCCAGTAAGAGCACTTGGTATTAGTGATATCGATGATATTGCTGATCAACAAAGAGCAATATACACAGAGTTAAGTGAAATAGAACAACAAATCCGTTTAAGCGGACATCCTAGTATTGTAGCAACTTCAGGCACTGAATTAAGTGCTGGAGCGGGAGCCGTAATTACTATGGACGAGAACTTAGACCAAGGACTTAAACCATATTTGCTTCAGGCTGATGCTGGTAGTATTACAAGTATTATTGATAGTATTAAGCAAAAAGTAAGTGCTATTGAAAGAATGGCACACTTAGAAACAGCAAGAGGAACAAGAACTGCTATGTCAGGTGTTGCTATGCTTGTTGAATCAAGAATACTTTCTCAAAAGTTAAGCGAAAAAGCAAGTAATTTAGCATGGGCTGAAGAACAACTTTGGACTTTATTTGGTATGTGGGAAGGTACAGAATGGACTGGTGATGTTATATACCCTGATACATTTGATGCCAGAGACCAAACAGTAACACTACAAAACATTAAATTAGCAAAAGAAAGTGGTATTACTAATCCTTCTTTAATTAAAGCACTTGATAGAATGGTTGCTGATGTATTAATTGAGGATGATAGAGAAAGATCTGAAGTGTTAGCAGACACTACAGAAATTAATTTAGCACAAGGAGAAATATAATGGCTAATACAAGAACAATGAATAGATTAGAAGAACTCGGAAGAGTTGATGCTGAAAAGGCTTTTACAACTAAAGGTCGTTATAATTTAGCGGCAGAGAAAAGACGAGTAGTAGGCGAAATTCAACGAGCAAGAGAATGGATTGGTAGTAAGCATACTAATAGTACTAGAAAATTAAGACCTAGTATATAAAATGTTAAAATCTCAATTAAAAGTAGAAGAAATCAATGTACTACAGAGCAGATACCTCAGAGCAAGACCATATATATTTGAAAAAAGTAACCGAAGGGACTAATACCACCAGGCCTTTTTGGAATATTTTTAAGACAAAGAGACCAGGTTTTTCAAAATATAGACAAGATGCGACATATCATGCTATAACAACACAATCATTAGATCATATTGATTGGTTGTGCGAAATAGGCAGTGATATGGGCCGTAGTACAGCCTGGATGAGCAATATAGCACAGAACATCGATGTGTATGAACAGGACACTCGCTATATTGATATATGTAGAGGACAATGCTACAGCCATCAATTAAAGTATGGCCCAATACGGAATGTTAACTGGTATAATGTAGATTCTATAAGTATTAGTGAAGTAATAGATACTTTACCAAAAAAATATGATGCTATAAAATTATCAGCATATAATATAATACAGTATGTTCCAAGTATATTGAACAAACTTAATGATGGTGGATATATTATTTTTGATGAAATAGATTATTCAATGAAACAAGAAATAATAAAAGTGTTACAATATCGATTTGATTTTACATCTAAAAGGTGGGATTCGACGATAATTGTAGCAAAACATAAATAACATAGTAGGAGAACTATAATGACTGACGAAACTCAGGTAATGGAAGACTCGCCCACAACAGAGGTTGAAAACGAGGTAAAAGAAGAAGTTAGAGAAAAGACTTTTTCCGAAAGTCAACTAACAAGAATAGTTGAAGATAGACTGAAAAAACAGCGATCGGCTATCGAAAGAAAGTATGCTGGTGTTGACCCAAACCACTACAAAGAACTTGTAGAGGTTGAAGAAAGCAAAAAAATGGAGGCCAGAAAGGCTAAAGGTGAATTTGAGCAAATACTTAAAGAAACTGTTGATAATAAAAATAGTGAAATTGAGGTTATGAAGCAAGAATTACACAAAGTCAAAGTAGACGGGGCCGTTATTAATGCCGCTAGTAAGTTTAAGGCAATTAATCCAAAGCAAGTTACTATGTTATTACAAGACCAAGTTAGGTTAAGTGATACAGGACAAGCAGAGGTAATTGATTCTAAAACTGGACAAGCAAGGTATAATGAAAAAGGCGAACCGTTCGAAATTTCTGAACTTGTGGAAGACTTTATGAAAAGCAATCCACACTTCGCATCCGCTACTCCCGGAGGCACTAACAGTCGAAGTAATGTTACTTCGAATGCGATGGATGGAATTAATCTATCTGAAATGGATATGAATAACCCAGATCATCGTAAGATTTATGGTGAAGCCAAGAGATTGGGGAAACTATAAGTTTAATTTAACAAGCCAAAAGGAGAAATATTATGGCAAATTCAGCATATGGATCAGGGTTAAACCTTGATGCGATGATGGTACCCGTTAAGGCGGCTACTGTATATGCGGCTCAGGAAAATTCTTTATACCTACCAGGTGGAATTGTTCCTGTTATTTCTGTACCGGCGGGTTCCGCATCCGCACAAGTTCCAGTAATGGGATCGGTTACAGCAACTACAATTACTTCAGAAGGAATCGGCGGTTCAGGAGATCCACAAGATTTTGATACTAAACTTCCTACAGACACTAAAGTAACAATTGATTTAGAACTTACTGCGGCTAGAACCGTATTAAGAGATCTAGGTGGAGTTGACACAGCAGACATGGGTAGAATCCTTGGTAATGCTATAGCAACATCTTTTGACTCAGCAGTTACTAAAACTTTTGTTGGTCTTACAGAGCAAGAAATTGCGGCTGGTGATTTAGGCCTTGATCATATTTTTGAAGCAGTTGCTACAATTCGTGGCACTGGCGAGAATGGTCAACTAGTTGGTATTGTATCAACAGATGCTTATGCGGCATTAATGCTAGAGATTGGATCAGCGGCATATGCCGGTGGTGAATTCCAAAATGGTGCTATGAGAACTGGTTTCTTTGGCCACATTGCGGGTATAAACTGTTTTGTCTCAAGTTATTTGAACAATACTGTTTTAGGTTCAGCAGTGAATCCTAAGATGGCTATTATGTCTAGAGATGCTGTTAAGGCGGCTACACAGGGCGGAGTTAAACTAGAAGTTGCTCGTAGACCTGAGGCTGTAGGTTATGACATTGTTGCTTCATTGGCACACGGACAATCCGTTGTTGATGCGACTCGTGGTGTTCTAATTATTGACCAAACATAATAATTGGTTATTAGTTTTTAGTGTGAGGGGATACTCCTCACACACACTTAACGATAGGAGATTATTATGGCATTGTTTACAGAAGCGGATATAGTAGAGTTAGTTCCAGATATTTTAGAATATGGAATCCAGGACTTTAGCGACGATATTGCTCGTACTGAAGAAGACATTTACCGTCTTTTAAGGATACAGTGGTGGCAACCAATTGCTAATCCAGGTGGCGACATGGATACTGCTAAACTCGATCCAACAGAACTTAAACGAAGTTGTGTATATCATTGTCTTGCTTACTTTATATTTCCTAAACTATCAAAATTTGAAGTCGATGGCGACAGATTTACAAGCATGATGGATTACTATAAGGCTAGATTTGATGAAGAATTTAATTTAGCAATTAGAGAACTACATTATGATTGGGATAGTTCAGGAACATGGACTGAGAGCGAGATAGTACACAACGAAAGTAGAAGGTTAGTTAGGTAAATGAGTATTAGAAATAGTATAGCGGACAACATTGTAAGTGTCCTACAAAATGCTACAGACCCACAGTTTGTATTTGTTAGTAGAGCACCAATAGATCCAGGACAATTATCTAATGCTCAATTTCCTTGTGTTTATGTAGAAACACTCGACGAGAGTAGAGAAGATGACACAATGGGAATGTCAAGTAGCACAACACAACGACAATCAATATTGAATGTCGGTGTTAACTGTTATGTTAAAACAAGTCCAGAGATGATGGATATTACACGAAATGATGTAATTGAAAGAGTTGAGGAAACTTTAGATGCTGACAGAACACGGGGTGGTGTTGCTTGGGATACCCAACTAACAACTGTAGAAGTAAGTAATGATGTAGAACCAACTATTGGTTTAGTACAACTTAATATTCAAGTATTATACAAATACACAACAGGAGAAGCATAATGGGAATCAATGGAAACCTAATAAAAGCGAAACAGGAAGAAACAAAGCCTAAAACTGATTCAGGCAAGGTGGAGTTGAAACCTGTTAAAGAAACAATTAACAAAGAAATAGAGTCTGTTGAAGCAGAATCTAAATCTTCAACCTCAGATAAAGGAGAATAGATATGGCGACATATACAGGAAAGAGCGGAATTATTAAAATATCCGACACAGCCGGTGCGACAGTATTACAAGAAGTTCTCGAAGTAAAATCTTTTACATTAGATTCTACAATGGACACTATTGAAAATACGGCTATGGGAGCAACAGGCTATGCTAGGACTTATAAAGCAGGACTTGAAACATCAACTTTTACTGCTGAAGTATTATATTCAGCACAAGAGATTGTTGGAAGTACTGACATCCCAGCATTATTACTCGGACAAGAAGCAGGTGCTTTTGAATTGTACCCAAGTGGTAGTGATTCATCAAACACTAAGATAAGTGGTGATTGTTTAGTAACTGGTTACAGTATATCAACAAGTTTTGATGACATGGTAACTGCGACTATTTCAGCACAAGTTACTGGTGTTCTAACATTCGCGACAGTATAGTAGTAAAATGATCCAACTTCGAGTTAGTTCAGCGGCTAAAACCGTAGGTGAATTGAATAAAGATATTAATAAATTCATCGATAGTTTTACTGGTAAACTTCTCAAGAATTTACAAAGCACTAGGCCAGCAACACCAGGCTCAGGTAAAACACCTTATAAACTTGGTAGGGCTAGTCGAGGTTGGAACAAAAAAGCAAAAGATACTTTAGAAAATAAAGTACCTTACATAAGCCGGTTAGAAGCCGGCTATAGTAAAACACAGGCCCCACAAGGGTTTGTTAAACAAGCAATTAAAAAAACAATTAGAAAAACTTCAAGGAGTAAAATATGAGTGTAATGGATAATGCTAAAAAACATTTTAGCGATAGAGCTGAAGGCAAACTTAAAAAGATAAAAGTTAAAGAATGGAAAACTGATATCTATTATAAGTCTATTAATAACTTTGCTGTAGAGTCAAGGATAATTGACCTTTCACAACAAAATAAATTAACTGATGCTTTAATAGAAACATTAATTTTGAAGGCATTGGATGCTGAAGGCAAACCAATGTTTCATAGGTTAGATAAAATAGCAATGATGAATGAAGTAGATCCAGCAGTTATAACAAGAGTTGTTGGACAAATAAATGCTACAGACATCATTGACTTCGAGACAGTTGAAAAAAACTAAGAGAGGACAGGGACCTTCAACTCGTTATGCGAATAGCGAAAGAGTTAGGCAAGTCCGTTGAAGAAGTATTCCAGCTCTCTGTCCTCGAAATAAATTTATGGTTAGCCTATTTCAAAATAGAACAGGAGGCGAGTAAAAAAAATGTCAAGACTAGGAATTGAGATTGTTGCTAAGAATAAGGCCTCGGCTGCCTTAGGCAAGACTAAAAGACAAATAAATGATATTAACAAATCTGCTGGCAAAGTAAATACTGGCTTCAAGAAAATGGCGGGTTTAGCCGCTGGTGTCACTGCGGCATTAGGTGCTTTCAAACTTGCTCGAGGTTTCTTACAAACAGCCAAACAGTTTGAACAACTTGGTATACAGTTAAAGTTTATTACAGGCTCAGCAGAAGATGGTGCTAAAGCATTAAAAACTGTTGAAGCGGCAGCGAAAAGAAGTGCTTTCTCTTTAGAAAGTATGGCTCAAGCGGCTCCACTACTATTAACAGTAAGTTCTATAGAACAATTAAATGACACACTAGACATAACTGGAGATATCGCGGCGGCTACAGGATTAAGTTTTGACGAAGTGGCAGGACAGTTACAACGAGCTTTCTCAGGTGGTATAGCGGCGGCTGACATCTTTAGAGAAAAAGGTATTAAGGCTATGTTAGGTTTCCAAGAGGGAGTACAATACTCAGCAGAAGAAACTGAAAAACATATCAGAGATTTATGGGAAAACAATAGATCTGTTTATATAGGTGCTATGGAAGCCATGTCCAAAACTTGGACAGGACAAGTAAGTATGATGGGCGATGCTTGGCTTGATTTCAAGAAAGTAACAATGGAAGAGGGTGTTTTTTCAGTAATGAAAGAACAATTAGGTGATGTACAAGAATTTGTAAAACAGAATAAAGAAGCGATTGACGATTTTGCTAGAGCATTAGGTACAGGTGTAGCAGAAAGTATTATTGCTATAGGAAAATCTATCAAGTTTATAGCAGACCATTCGGACAAATTTGTTATAGCCGTAGAGGCATTAGTTCTATTAAAATTAGCCAAATGGTTCAAAACAGCGGCAGCGGCAGCCCTCTTATTAAACCAAAGGCTAATAGGTGTACTTGCTATGTCAGGACCAGCCGGGTGGGCTTTAATGCTTGGTGGTGCGGCGGCAGTGACCTTTGGACTTAATGAACTTAATAAAGCCTTAGGTATAACAAAGGATATAGGCGATCCTTTTACCCACAAAGGCTTGGAAGCAGATATTCAGCAAAGACTAGCTCATATCGAATTGATAAAAGAGCAAGCGAAGTGGCATGAAGAATTGGTGAAGAAAACGAAGGAAGGAACTGTTACTTTGGAGGATCTTGAAGTTGACAAATCGTTAAAAGATAAGTTAGGAGCCATAGTCGACTTTGATATTAGTGCCATAGAGAATCCTAAAGGAAAAATAAAAGAATTGTGGGAAGAAATTAAAATACTCCAAGACCAATTAAACAAGATGGGTCCGGATTATGCGCAGTTCGGAGTACATATGGGAGAAGTAGGTATAGCAGTTGAAAAAACAACCAAGGCATGGAAACACCCAACAGAGATAATGGCCGGCTACTTTACGGGACTGGAGCGATTAACTAAGGCACAAAAAGAAAGCATTAAAACAAGAACTGATGCCCTTAATTTGGCAAACATGGAAGAAGGTCAAGAGAAAGAATTATTAAAAGTTCGACAAGAAAGTGTCAAAAGAATTCAAGAAGCCGATGCTATTTACAAAGAAAGCAGAGCGGGTGCGATGCCGTTTATGGCGATAGGTAAAAACTTTGATAAAAATAATAAAGAGCATATAAAGGCTTTTGAACTTTATTCAAAGTTGCTCCAGGAAAAGATTGACATATTAGGCTGGGAAGCAAGAGAAACAGATAAAATTACCGGCGAAAAACAAAGAAAACTTGAACAGGCAATAAAAGCAGAACAAGATGCCCTAAGAGGTAGAGTATTAAATTTAAGACAAAGTTTAAGAACTGAATCCGAAATAGAAGATGATAGGTATAGAGATGCTCTTGCTGACTTAAAAGCTCATTATAAGGACAAACTTGACCTTCAAGACGAATATCATGAACTTGTAGAAAGAGAAGAAGCAAGACACGAAAAGATATTAGCACAGACTCAAAAGAGAGAGCAGGACAAAAGACTTTCCGCTTTTGAAAGCGGTGCTTTTGAACTAATTGATTTTGAACACATGGTGTGGGAAGATCGAGTAGATTTTATTACAAAAGGCGGCAGAATGGTAATAAGTGCCTTAGCAAAGAACAATAAATTAGCATTCAATCTTAACAAGGCATTTGCTATTGCTGATTCTATAAACAGTATGCGAGTTGGAATGATGAATGCTCTCAAAAAAGGTGCTTGGATTGAAATGGCTATGATTGGTGCCATGGGTGCCATTCAAATAGCCGCAATCAAAAATACACAATACTCGGGTAGACGACACGGCGGACCAGTTAGCAACGAAGATAGTTACATAGTTGGTGAGAGTGGACCGGAACTGTTTACTCCAGGAGCAACAGGAAGAATTACAAGTCATGAGGGTATGATTGATACCCGCCCAGTTAATGTTAACTTTAACATTCAAGCAACAGATGCCTCGAGTGTAGATGAGTTAATTGTAGCAAGACGAGGTATGATTGTAAACATGGTGAGACAAGCAACACAAGAACGAGGCAATAGGCCTAACTTTTAAGGAGTAATTATGTCAGGAACATTTCCAAGTACACAAGGTTTAAGAGGCCTAAATTTTACTAATGCTCAACCCAACCTTCTTACAGTAGCAGTAAGTGGTAGGCGACAAGCAAAGTCACAAGGTGCTCAAGCATTTAGTTTTACAGCACAAACACCGCCAATGAGTATAACAGAATATAAAGAAGTTATGGGATTTTTAGCGGCACAACAAGGACAATATGGGTCATTTCAAATAGTATTACCCGGCATAAGCACACCAGCAGGTAGTATATCAGGTAATGTATTAGATGTTAATGGAGCTCATGCGGCTGGTGTCAAATCAATAGCAGTTGATGGTGGCGATACATCTCAAACAGATTATCTTAAAAAAGGTGATGTTGTTAGATTTACAGCAAAGGGTGGTGAACCACAAGTAGGTGCCAAAGTTTATGTACTAACAGCAGACTTAGATACAGATGGTGCTGGTGCTGGAACATTAAACATTGAGCCAGGCTTAATTGAAATCATTGCTACTGATACTGTAATTCAAACTAATGATGTAGAGTTTACAGTCTTTATGACAGGTCCTACACAGGAATATGAAACAGGAGTTGCTGACTACACACAATTGGAGTTTGAGTGTAGGGAGGCATTCTAAATGTCAAGAAGTTTACCATCAGCAGTAACTGATGTATTAGAAACAGATGCTATAAAGTATGTAGATTTAATTGAATTACATATGGACGGTGGTACTGAACATCTATGTAATGGAATGTGGACTCTTAATGTTTCAACTACAACATCTTCAGGTGCTCAAAATTATCAAGCAAATGGAGAGTTTCTTTCTTTTGAAACAATTAAAGAAACAGATTCAGCGAAAGTTAATGAGATTAACATTTTATTATCAGGTGCCTCAAGTACTTTTACAGACATATTTCTAAACAACAACTATGTTGAAAGACGAGTCGTTATTTACAGACAATTTCTTACAGAAGCCAATGCCGCTATTTCCACACCCATAATGATGTTTGATGGTGAGATTAAAAACTTTACTATAAATGACCAGATGGATACAAGTACAGTAAATATTAGAAGTGCTAGTGTATTTTATAACTTTGATGATAACAACGGTAGGCGAACAACAGAAGCAAGTCAGCAAAGACATTATCCAAGTGATAAAGGATTTCAATATGCTTCTACAACAACACAAGATATAAGATGGGGGAGACCAGACTAATGCCTAATTTAATTAGACCAGAATTAAAGCATTTAAGACAAATTGTTGTTCTTGCTAAAGAATGTGTACTTGCTACTACTAATAGCGAATCAGCAGAGCACGATTTACACGAGTTCTTTAAGTCTACATTAGTTAATGTAACTACATTCTTCCAAATTATAGAAGATGAAGGTGAAGTAAAGGGCTTTGCTGTAGCAACCTTACAAAAGCAAATATGGAGTAGTGAAGTCTTATGTAATGTAGGATTTATGTTTGCTGTTGAAGAGTGCGACGATGAGCTTGATGACTTATTTGATAATATTCAAGAATGGGCTAAAGAAAATAAAGCAAATAAAATAATGTTTGTTACTTTAGATATGAAGCCAGATATTAGTAAAGATATGCCAGAAGACTTCAAACAAATAGGCAGTATATATGGAGTTGAATTGTAATGGGTTGGTGGAGTAAAACATGGAAAAAGATTAAAAAATGGGTAGCACCTGTTGTTGGTGTTATTGTAGGAGTTGTTGCTATTGCTACTGGATTTGGTCTAATAACAGCTCTTGTTGCTGGAGCGGCTGCGGCGGCTGTTACACAAGCAGGTATAGGAATGGTGACAAGTGCTTTCGATGTACCAGATTATAGTTCTAATACAGCAGATGGTGCCTCAGCAATTAACTCAGGTATACTTGTTAATAAAGTAGGAACTAATAATCCTATTCCAGTAGTATATGGTAAAAGAAAAGTCGGGGGTTCTAGAGTGTTTGTCTCGACGAATGGCACTGATAATAAAGACTTATATATTGCTATAGTATTTTGCGAAGGTGAGATTAATGCTTTTAAGGAACTATATCTTGATGATAAATTAGTTGCTAGTGGTGACTTAACAACACAAATACAAAATACTGCTTACAGTAACGAAAGCAGATTACAATACGAATTACAAAAAGGAACAGCAGGACAGACACCACCAAGTTTCTTTACAACTGGTGCTTCGAGTTGGACGGCAGCCAATCACAAATTATCAGGATTAGCAGTAGGTTATTTTAGATGTCGTTGGGTTAGACCAGCAACAGATGCCACTTCAGAAGCGGCACAAAAAACTATTGATGATAACCCATATGGTGGCATTCCAATAATACAAGTAGTAATAGAAGGTAAGAAAACACCAGTTGCGACAAGTTATGTTGACGGTGAAACAGACACTTATGCTAGTATGGCTAAAGTATATTCAACTAACCCAGCAGACCATATGCTAGATTACTTAATGAATGACATCTTCGGGAGAGGATTAGCAAATGATAGAATAGGCTTTACAAGTTTCAAAGTAGCATCTATTAAATTTGACACAACAGTAACATATCAAAATAATGAAACAGGTAAAATATTAGAAAATAATATAGTTGTAAGTACAAGCAGAACAATGCTTGAAAATGTTCAAACAATGCTTCAAAATATGAGAAGTGGTATGCCTTACATACAAGGTAAGTTTAACTTAAAACTATTAGATACTGGCCATGCTTCAACTCCAGGAGGTACTCCTGAAATTGCTTATGCTGTTACAGAAAGAGAACTAATTGGTGGACTTGTTATAGAAGGATTGGGCCATAGAGATCAATATAATCAAATTAAAGCAGTATACCCTGATCCAGAAAGTAATTGGGAAGTTAATGAAGTTATTTACCCAGAGGTTGGGACACCAACTGATATAGCATTATTGGCAGAAGATAATGGCAGAAGGCTTACTAAAGATATTAGTTTAGAGGGTATTACAAATCCTAATTTAGCCGGCGATATAGCATCTGTTGTACTATTAAGAAGTCGTAAAAAGAAAATGGCATCATTTACAGCAACAGCAGAATTACACGATACAGTAGTTGGTGATATTATTACTATAACATATCCAAGTTTAGGAATGTCAGAGGCACAATTTAGAATTACAAGTCTTCATATAACAGCAGATTATACAGTACAAATAACAGCATTAGAACACGATCCAACGGATTACGACTTTACTAACACAGATATTTACATTCCTGATCCAGTATATATTTCACCCGCAGTTCCAGGGAATCCTTACTTTCCGCCAGCACACCTTGAAAATGCTCAAATTACAGCAGTTAGTTTAGGTTTACCTTATAGTATATGTACAGCCAGTATACCACCCTTTTGTATAACTCAATCTGTTAGAACAACTTTTACTATTAATTGGGCAACTGATCAATCTCAATATGCTAAGATGATAATTCAAGTTGGGAATTCAGGAGATGTTACTAACTTACCGACAACGAATATTTCAACACTCAATGCTGTCTATTTGCCAGCAGTCTTTGATTCTACTACTATTGATGGTTATACAGAATGGACTAATTTTGGTGAAAAATATATATGGTATAGATGTATATATTATAAAGATAACGGTGATGAGGTGTTTGGCTCATGGTTTGCTAAACTTAATCCTTACCTTCCAGGTAACCAATTTAATTATCCATAGGAGAAATAGAATATGGCAACACAAGTAGTAAATGGATTAGTAACTAATGCGGCAGAGTTTACTTGGACACAAGCACCAGCAAACTGGACTGCTTATACAAGTTGGGATGGCTTTGGAGACACTTTAGAAAGTGGCGGAAGTATTAGTACAACATTAACATATTTAGGTGCCGCTGTTGATTTAGGTGCTATTAAAAATGTTGTAACTCTAGCAGGTTGTAGCACAAATACAACAGTAGCTCATGTTATTAGTTTTGAAACAAGCGATGATAATATTTCATATAGTGCCGTTAGTGCTGGTGCTTTAACAGCCAGATATATTAAAACACAAGTAGTAGTTACAAACACAGCCGCCAGACCAGGATTTTATAACTTAACCTCAACTATGGTGATGGAAGCAACTAATGAAAATTTCTTTAACCAAGATACAAGTGGGTATGCTGGATCTTCAGCAAGTAGAACAATACCTATTACAAAATCATTTAGTAAAATATTATTAGTACAAGGTGCTCAAAGTGTATCAGAAACAGATTCAACTTATGCTGTAATGTGTACAGATTACACAGCATCAGCACCTAAACTTAAAGTAATTGATTTAGATACATTTGGTAAAGTAGCCGCAGATGCTACTATTGATCTAGTAATATCCGGATTGCCAGGAATAACAACAGTAGCAAGTGGTGATATTGAATTAACTTAAATACAGTAAAGGAGTAACAAATGCCTTATAAAAGTAAAAAACAACAAAAAGCCTACAAGGCAACAGGTGGATGGAAGAAACCTGTTAAAAAGAAAAAGAAGAAAAAAGGATACTAATTTATGGCAACATGGCCCACAGTTAACCCAGTAGGAACTACTACTGATGCTGATTCAGATAGCATTAGTGGAGCAAGAGGTGATATAAATCAAACAATTGACAACATAATTGAAGTTGTTGATATGTTTAATATTCCAGCAAGTCCTACTGACAATTATATTTTAAGATATAATTCCTCATCAGGTGTATTTGATATGGAAGATGAGCAGGCAAATAATGCTGTTACAGACTATACAAACGGTGTTGATAATAGAATTATAACCTCTAGTGGTGCTACAACTATCAATGCGGAAGCAAACTTTACATTTGATGGGAGTAATGCTTTATTAAGTGGTTCAGCAGGTGGTTTAACAAGTCCAATACTGGAATTAGTAACTGATAACAGTGGATGGGATAAAGCACAACTAATGTGTACGGATTCAACTGATGATGTATTCTCACAAGTTGGACAAGCAAATGATACTGCCAAATTCTATCAATGGAACATTACATTAGATCCAAACAACACAAAAGGGAGGAGTGGTGTTACGACCTGGGCAGGCGACTATTTTGTAGAATTTAAGAAAAATTATTTTGACCAAGCAGAAATATCAATAGACCACAATATATATGGTGCTCACGGTGGCTATAATATGACAGTATTAGATGACTTTAACAGCAATAGTCCAAAATATACAGCAAAACCAATTAGACTCAAAGGCGAAGAAATTCAATTGTTTTCTTCAGACACAACAACACCTTTTGGTAACTTTACTCAAATAGCAAAAGTTGACAGTGATGGTGTTGAAATAACAGATACAAAACAATTAAAATTTGGTAGCACAACAACTATAGACAAAGACGAGATAACAACAACGGGCGGATTTACGATTAATGTGGACAGCGATACTTCGTCGAATGAAGCATTTGTAATACAATCGTCAGGCACCGATGTATTATCATTTAGCAGAGGGCCCGGGGGTGATGCCGAGATGACCGTGACGGGGGATGGTTTTTTCATAAAAGACGAAAATGATGATGTTAATTTTAGTATGGATTTGTCAAGTGCTGGAAATACTGGTATTAATGTAATTAGAACTGATGAAAACAAAACATTAAGTCTTACACTTAAAACTGATGATAGCGACGACACTGGTAATTTTGATGGTGCTTGGAACTTTCGTACTGCGGCTGATAAACGAAAATTACAATTAGAATATGCTGGTTCGAGTACTGTAGACATATTTGAAGTTAGAGATAGTGCGGATGTAGCCACAGCAGAACCAGTTGACATATTTGAATTCAAGATTCCACCCGTAATACCCAGTTATACAATAGCGGGTCTACCAACAAC
>VTLG01001867.1_pt1 | contig 21410 bp, 30 predicted proteins | sample 4694571 | NCBI WGS metagenome assembly VTLG01 (sample SAMN12604809, study PRJNA352737) | marine metagenome | biome: ENVO:00000447; feature: ENVO:00000209|ENVO:00000569|ENVO:01000036; material: ENVO:00002151; isolation source: viral sequences binned using virsorter ... | reverse complement strand
TCGCATATGACCTTGCTGGTGTACAACCAATGAGCGGCCCAACTGGACTGATCTTCGCAATGAGATCACGCTACACTAACCAGTCTGGAACAGAGACATTCTACAACGAAGTAGACTCTGCATTCTCTGGTCAGGATGCTGGTCGTGACGAAGAAGGCGCATTCAGCGATGGAAACGCTGGTATGGGTACTACTGCACAAAGTGGCACCAACCCCGCCGTTCTTAACCCTGTTTCATCTGCAACTACTGCTGGCTACAATGTCGGTCAAGGTATGCTTACAGGTGACGCTGAAAACCTCAGTGGAACAGGAACAGATGCCTTCGGTCAGATGGCATTCAGCATCGAGAAAGTAACAGTTACTGCTAAATCTCGTGCGCTAAAAGCAGAGTACAGTTTAGAACTTGCTCAAGACCTTAAAGCAATCCACGGTCTGAATGCTGAAGCGGAATTGGCAAACATTCTCTCAACAGAGATACTTGCTGAAATCAACCGTGAAGTTATCAGAACCATCTATAAGGTCGCTGAACAAGGTGCTGTACAAAACACCGCTACTGCTGGTGTGTTCGACCTAGATATCGACTCCAACGGAAGATGGAGTGTTGAGAAGTTCAAGGGTCTCCTATTCCAAATCGAGCGTGATGCAAACGCAATCGCACAAAGAACTCGTCGTGGAAAGGGCAACATCATCATGTGTTCTGCAGACGTTGCGTCCGCACTAACCATGGCTGGTGTTCTTGATTACACCCCTGCACTCAACGCTAACCTTAACGTTGACGACACAGGTAACACATTCGCTGGTGTTCTCCAAGGTAAGTATCGTGTATACATCGATCCTTATTCTGCTAACCTGACTGCTGCTAACGCTGCACCAACAGGTGGAAACCAGTATTACGTTTGTGGTTACAAAGGATCTTCTCCTTATGACGCTGGACTGTTCTATTGCCCATATGTACCACTACAGATGGTAAGAGCAGTTGGTGAGAATTCCTTCCAACCAAAAATTGGCTTCAAGACTCGTTACGGTCTAGTTGCAAACCCATTCGCCGAGGGTACAACCCAAGGTTTAGGTGGACTACTAAGCAACCAGAACCGTTACTACAGACGAGTTGCTGTGAAGAACCTAATGTAAGACAGAAGTTTATATCTTCTTACACAACAAAGACTCCCTTTCGAGGGGGTCTTTTTTTTATCTAAATATAACAGGAGACCTGCTTTCTACCAATGCTTTGTAAAGTAAAGAAAACCCTTAAAGAGTATCGTGAGTGGCAACTTAAGTTCTACACACGAGCTGAAGAGACTCTGGAAATAAGACTTGCTGGAATTAAAGCAGCAAGAGAAAAACTTGAGTCTATAATCAATAAAAATGTAACTGAAGATGCCTAAAGATCGACCATCACAACTTGAGAATAGAAATTTCCTAGCACCTGTAGGGTTTAGATTTAACCTTAAAAGGAGTCCAGGAACTGCATTCTTTTGTAATCAGGCAAACATACCAGATTTAAATCTTGGTGTAACAGAACAACCAAACTATCTCAGACAGATCCCTACACCTGGAGATATGATAGATTTTGGTGATTTAAATTTAAGATTCTTGGTTGATGAAGATCTTAAAAACTTTATGGAGATTCAGAATTGGATAAGAGGATTAGGATTTCCAGAAACTGTCCAAGAATTTAGAGATCTTGAATCTAGTGGAACAGTACCAAGAAGAGATTATGTTCAATCAGGTCAAGACATTTATTCAGACGGAACCCTTCAAATTTTAAGTAGTAATTATGTTTCCAAGTTTAATGTGAACTTTAAAGATTTATTCCCAGTAAGCTTGACAACTCTAACTTTTGATGCTACAGATACAGATATAGAATACTTTACAGCAGACGTTACTTTCAAGTATACTTCTTATAACCTAACTAATTTACAGAATGAGACTTTATGATTGATCTGGAGTCGCTCCAGAAGATGTGGGAAGAAGATTCGAAAATAGATCCTGATAATCTACATACTGAATCATTGAATATACCATCTCTTCATGCAAAATATTTTGACTTATATAATACTATATTCCTTTTAAGAAAGAAAGCAGATCAGCAAAGGAAGAATATCCGTCATGAACGGTATGAGTATTTTAGTGGGAAAGCAGACCCAGATGTTTATGTAGAGAATCCTTTTCCAAAGAAGATAAGAGATAAAGACACAATGCAGAAATATCTTGATGCAGATGAGAAACTTTCAACTTCATCTCTTAAGATAGAATATTATGATACGATGCTTGCTTATATTGAAAGCATCCTTAAAGTGATACAGAATAGAACATATCAAATTAAGAATGCAATTGAGTTTATGAGATTCCAGTCTGGACTAGGGTAGATAAATAATCCCAGATGAATGGGATAGGTGATTGACACGGGTGCTAATGTTGTTATAGGTAAAGCAAACGAAGTCTTTTTACAGATTAATGCTGAACCTCATATACAGTATGAACTAAGAGACCACTTTACTTTTGAAGTAGAGGGTGCTAAGTTCATGCCTCAGTATAGAAAAAGAAATTGGAACGGAGAGATACACTTATTTGATTTAAGATCAAAAAGAATTTATATAGGATTATTAGATAAAATTATTTCTTTCTGTGAGAGAAGAGGATATACTTATAAGTTTGTAGATAATGAATACTATGGTGCTCCCTTTGAAATCAATGAGGGAATATCATATGAAGGTGTTAAGGATTATATGGGTGCTATTTCTAGGCATCCTCCTCGTAAATATCAAATTGAGGGAGTATATGATGCTTTAAAGCATAATAGAAAATTACTCCTATCACCGACTGCATCAGGCAAATCTCTGATGATTTACGCAATTGTACGGTACTATGTGGATAAAGGTCAAAAAATACTTCTAGTTGTTCCAACGACCAGTCTCGTGGAGCAGATGTATAAAGATTTTCAAGATTATGGTTGGGATGCTGAGTCATACTGTCACCGAATATATGCTGGAAAGGAAAAGACGAATGAATTTCCTGTTACTATTACTACATGGCAATCTGTTCATAAACTAGATCGTAAATTTTTTGTAGATTATGATGTAGTCATAGGGGATGAGGCACACTTATTTAAAAGTAAGTCCCTAGTATCTATAATGACTAAGTTAGAGCATGCTAAGTATCGTTACGGATTTACAGGAACATTAGATGGAACTCAAACTCATAAGTGGGTATTGGAAGGATTGTTTGGTCCCACATATAAAGTAACAAGAACAGATGAATTAATGAAAGAAGGACATCTTTCTAAATTAGATATCCAATGTCTTGTATTAAAACATCCTGCACAAAAGTTTGAAACCTATCAAGATGAAATAGAATATCTGATTAGTCACGAACAGAGAAATAGATTCATAACAAACTTGACATTAGATTTAAAGGGTAATAGCCTTGTATTGTACAGTAGAGTAGAAACTCACGGAGCAATACTTTACGAAAAGATAAATAATAATAAGCAAAGTGATAGAAAAGTATTCTTTGTCCATGGTGGAGTGGGTGCTGATGATAGAGAATTAATCAGAGAAATTACAGAGGAGCAGAACAATGCCATCATCGTCGCTTCCTACGGAACATTTTCTACAGGGATTAATATTAGAAATCTCCATAATGTTATCTTTGCCTCACCGTCAAAATCGAGAATTAGAAATCTTCAAAGTATTGGACGAGTACTTAGGAAAGGAGCTAACAAAGTAAAAGCAATTTTATACGACATCTCCGACGACTGTACTTATAACTCTCGTAAAAATTATACATTAAATCACCTCATAGAAAGAATTAAAATTTACAATGAAGAAAATTTTAACTATGAAATAATCACTATACAATTAAAAAAATAATATGGAAGACGACTTTTACGGAACAATTAAATTTAAAAATGGCGAAGAAGTATTCGCTAAGATAGCAGCATCTGAAGAAGTAGATCGCACTATGTTAGTAATTCATCACCCAATTACTGTTTGTGAAGTAAAATCTCGTGCTGGCACCGTCGGTTATAAAGTAGAACCTTGGTTAAAGACTACTAGAGAAGATATGTTTATTATTAATATGGATAATGTTCTCACTCTATCTGAGTCTTCTGATTTACAAATGATTAGAATGTATCAAAGATTTGTACAAGATACTGATAAAGATAATAGGAATGAACCAAAGTTAAGTAGAAAGATGGGATATATATCAACTGTTAATGATGCTAAAGATATCTTAGAGAAACTTTATAAGTCTAGCCCTAATAAAAAGAATCTTAGCTAATACCTTTTCAGAAACCCGACAGAGTTATTTTACACATAATTTTAATACTTGTCAACTGTGCTCAGAAATGTTATAATTTCTACATACATAGTGAGATATGCTTATGGCAGGACGAATTATGGCTAAACGGAAGAGGTCCGAACACTACGTTAATAATAAGGAGTTCCTTGCCGCATTAGTTAAACTAAGGGAAGATAGAGAAATTGCAGAAATAAGGGGGTTAGAAAAACCACCTATTCCAAGATATATTGGTGAGTGTTTTTTAAAGATTGCAAATCATTTATCCTTTAAACCAAACTTTGTGAATTATATGTTTAAGGAAGATATGATTTCTGATGGAATCGAAAATTGTGTTCAATATATACATAATTTTAATCCTGAGAAATCCAAGAATCCTTTTGCTTACTTTACGCAGATTATACATTATGCATTTCTCCGCAGAATACAAAGAGAAAAACGTCAATTAGAAATTAAGAATAAAATCTTAGAAAGATCTGGTTATGATGAAGTCTTCTATGGAGATGACGGTGGCGATGCTGCTGACTATAATCAAATCAAAGATGCAGTTCATTCCAAATTAAGATACTAATGGAAACTATTGATAATGATGTAAGGATTACTATTAACCTTACTGATCTGGTGAATATCAGATGTGATGTTTTGGATCTTGATTATGATGATCTTGATACCTGTGATAGAGAGAATGTTATTAATGATCTTAGGACTACCCTAACATGGGATACTCTTTATCATATGATTGATAATAAACTTTTAGAATATATCGGTGATAGTCAAAATCATTATGGTGAGATACAACCTGAACCTGGACGTGAAGCATATTTGAATCAACTTGAGAAAGAGAAGAAAGCAAGAGAGAAATATGTTAAAGAGCATTTTGAGATGGTCACCCTAGATGGTGGATCTTGGCAAATAGAAGTCCCTCGCCGCATTAAGGAATGAAAATCACACAAAAGATTATTGATGATCTTACTGTTGCATTAGCTCATACTAAAAAGGATGGTACGGAGAATTGGAAAGATGGTGATGAAATAGATGTATGCATTGGTGGAACTTTCGCTAATGATAAATTTATTTCATTGATCAATCGCTCCAAAGATAAATGAAAGTCGCTATCATTACCGACCAACATTTTGGTGCGAGGAAAAACTCAAAACATTTTCACGAATATTTTCTAAAGTTTTATAATGATATATTTTTTCCGACTATTGAGAAAGAAGGTATTACTACCATTGTTGATATGGGCGATACCTTCGATAGCAGGAAGGGTATCGACTTTTCATCTTTATCCTGGGCAAAGAATAACTATTACGATAGGTTGAGAGACCTTGGTTGTAGTATCTATAGTATAGTTGGTAATCATACTGCCTACTATAAGAATACAAACGAGGTTAATGCTATTGATTTGTTACTTGCTGAGTATGATAATATAAAAACTTATTCAGAAGCAACTGAAATAAAGTTAGATAAATTAGGTGTTCTTTTAATACCTTGGATTAATTCTGAGAATGAAGAGCATACTCTTAAGATGATTAAAAAAACTAAATGCCCTATGGCAATGGGTCATTTGGAGTGTAGAGGATTTAGAATTCATCGTGGGTATGTAATGGAGCAGGGAATTGATGTAGATCTGTTTGATAAATTTGATAAGGTTTATTCAGGACACTATCATACAAGATCTGATAATGGTAAGTTATACTATCTTGGTAATCCATATGAAATGTTCTGGAATGACTTAGAAGATACTAGAGGTTTCCATCTTTTTGATACAGAAACCTTAGAGCATACCCCTATAGACAATCCTTATAGGATGTTCTATAATATATTCTATGAGGACAATGATTATCAAACCTTTGATACTCGTGAGTATGAGGGTAAGATTGTAAAACTTATCGTTAGGAAAAAAACCAATCCTAAGAAATTTGAAAAATTTGTAGATAAGTTGTATAGTTCTAATGTCCATGAACTTAAGGTAGTTGAGAATTTTCAACTACAAGAGAACGAAGATTTCGAAGCCTTTGAGTCGGAGGATACTCTGTCTATATTAAATAGATATGTGGAAGAGGCAGAAATCAATCTTGAGAAATCAAGAATACAAGAGACTATCCAAAATGTCTATCAGGAGGCTTGCGAACTAGTTTAATGTATATCCTAACAGTTCATGGCAAAGAAAATGAGGGTGCATACTCTGTTAAGAATGAAGAGGGAGAACATGTTCTCTATCTCTTTGAGCAAGAGGATGATGCAACTCGTTATTCTATGCAGTTAGAAGATAATGATTATCCTGAAATGCATGTCATTGAAGTTGAACCTGAGATGATGATCGGAGTGTGTGAAGAGCACGGGTATGAATATACCGTGATTACTCCTAACGACATTGTAATACCGCCAACAACCAAGAATGATTTTATTTGAAAAAGTCCGTTGGAAAAACTTTTTATCTACGGGCAATCATTATAATGAAATTAACTTCCAATCACACGCTACTACATTAATTGTAGGTGATAATGGTAGTGGTAAGAGTACTGTATTGGATGCCTTGACATTTAGTTTGTTTGGTAAGCCTTTTCGTAAGATTAATAAAGGTCAATTAACAAATTCTACTAATGAGAAAGATTGTAGAGTTGAATTAGAATTTTCTGTTGGAACAATTAGTTGGAAGGTAATAAGAGGAATAAAACCAAATGTATTTGAGATCTATAGGGATGATAAGTTATTAGATCAATCCCATAATGCTAATGAGCAGCAGAAGTGGTTGGAGCAGAATGTTCTGAAGATGAATTATAAATCTTTTACGCAGATTGTAGTTCTGGGTAGTAGCACTTTTGTTCCTTTTATGCAATTGACTGCTCCTAATCGTAGAGAGGTTATTGAGGATTTACTTGATATTAAAATATTCTCTTCTATGAATAGTATTATTAAGGATAAGATAAGACAAGAGAAAGAAGTACTTAATACTTTAGATTTGAAAAAGGAATCTCTTAATGATAAAGTGGAGATGCAAGAGAAGTTTATGAGTGAGATAGAGAGTCGTGGCAAGGAAAATATAAAGGATAAGGAAGGTAAAATTAAAACACTTAATATTGAAGTTGATGCTCATATTGAACATAATAATCTTCTACAATCTAATGTCGATGATGTAGAAAAAGAACTAAAAGATGTAGTAGGTGCAGGTGATAAGTTAGTAGAACTTAACAATTACAGAGGTAAGATATCACAAAAGGTAGCGTCTGTTACGAAGGAACATAAGTTCTTCACACAAAATACAGTTTGCCCTACTTGCACACAATCTATAGATGAGTCCTTCAGAATAAATAAAATCGACGACGCTCAAACTAGAGCAAAAGAGTTGCAATCTGGTTTTAAAAAACTGGAAGATGCGATTAAACAGGAACAAGAGCGAGAGCGTCACTTCACAAACCTATCACAGGAGATTACTAAACTAACGCATGGCATTTCTAAAAACAATACTCGTGTCTCTGGTTGCCAGAGGCAAGTCAAAGAACTGGAATCTGAAATTCAAACACTTACCAGTCAACTTGAAAACAGAAGTGTTGAGCATGACAAGTTAACCACATTTAAGGAGGGTCTTCAGAAAACCTATGACGAGTTAGTCTCCCATAAAGACCAAATTAAATATTACAATTTCACATACGGTCTATTGAAAGATGGAGGAGTTAAGACTAAAATCATCAAGAAGTATCTACCGTTGATAAATCAACAAGTAAACCGTTATCTACAGATGATGGATTTTTACATAAACTTTACTCTTGATGAGGAGTTTAATGAAACCATTCAGTCCCCAATACATGAGGACTTTTCTTATGCATCGTTTAGTGAAGGTGAAAAACAACGAATCGATTTGGCACTTCTCTTCACATGGAGAGAAGTTGCTAAGTTTAAGAATTCAGTCTCAACTAACTTAATGATATTGGATGAAGTATTTGATAGTTCGTTAGACGGACAAGGGACAGAGGAGTTCTTAAAAATCATCCGCTACGTGATTCAGGATGCTAATATATTTGTTATCTCCCATAAAACTGGGATGGAAGACAAATTTGAGAATCACATTCGATTTGAAAAACTTAAAGGATTTAGTAGGATGTCATCATGAACGTAGGAATTATTGGTAATGGATTTGTTGGTAATGCAGTTTACCAGAACGTAAGAGATAAAGTAGAAACAAAGATCTATGATGTAGATAAGAATAGATCTCTTAATACTTTTGATGAAGTCTTACAGCAAGAATTAATTTTTGTATGTGTCCCAACTCCTATGAAGGTAGATGGAAGTTGTGACCTATCAATATTAGAGAAGTTGTTTGAAGATATTTCCAATAAGAATTTGGAAATTTTGGAGGAGCGTACCTTCGTAATTAAATCTACTATTCCTATTGGGACAACAAAGAAGTTAGCAGAGAAATATCCACTGTTATGGATAGTTCATAATCCAGAGTTCTTAACTGCAAGGAATGCTGTAAATGATCTTGCAAAGGCAGATAGAACTGTTATAGGTGGAGATTCTACTCTTACCTCAAGAGTTGCTAAACTTTATTGGGGTTATGTTTATTATGGTGAAGATCATAATATAATCCAATGCTCCTCAGATGAGAGTGAAGCAATTAAATATTTCTCTAATACATTCCTTGCATATAAGGTAGCATACTTTAATAAGGTATATGATGTATGTGAGAAGTTGGGTATGGATTATAAGAATCTCCGTAAGGGAATAACCACAGACCCTCGGATAGGTGAATCTCATACTCAGGTTCCTGGTATAGATAAGGATAGGGGATTTGGTGGAACGTGTTTTCCTAAAGACCTTAATTCATTGATTCATCAGATGGAATCTCATGACATCAATGCAGATATGCTAACTGAGGTATGGTTGTATAATGAATCAATCAGAAAAGTTATTGATTGGGTGGTAACATGAAAGTATTAGTAACAGGACACCGTGGTTTTATTGGTCGGTATGTATTTGCTGACTGGAGAGACACTCTTGGATATGCTGTACACGGTATAGACCATCCAGATGATATTGTTGATTTTAAAGGTGGTGATTATGACCTTGTAGTTCATCTTGCTGCTTGGGCAGATATTCGTGAGAGTTTGCAAAAACCTGATGAGTATTATAATAATAATGTTGTTAAGGCAAAACCTATCTTTGATTGGTGTAGAGAAACTGGTACAAGACTTCTTTATGCCTCATCAAGTGCTGTAGCAGATGATTATTGGAATAATCCTTATGCTATGAGTAAGTGGATTAATGAACAGATGGCACCACCTAATTCAGTAGGAATGAGGTTTACAACGGTCTATGGTCCAGAAAGTAGGGACAATATGATGTATGGTATGTTAAAGGAAGGAACTGCACCTTATGTAACTAATCACAAGAGGGATTGGATTCATGTTAAAGACGTATGCCGTGCTATTAGGTATCTTGCTCCTAGTACTGTCTGTGGACCTGTTCCTATTGGCTACGGGGAATCAATTCCTGTCAAAAGGTTAGCAGAAGCATTCGGGCAACCTAATCTTCCAGTTAAAGATTATACGCCAGGAGAGGCAGAGGATAATGTAGCAGATATTTCTATAATGATGAGTACTGGTTGGATGCCCACAATAAACATTCTGGATACGGTAAATGATTAGTAGTTCTAGACAGCAAGGAGATAATCCTGCAACATTAAATCCTGTTGGTATTGCAGACCCAAATTCATATACCGTTGGAGGTGCTATGGAAACTGGTGACTCTGAAAATTACGGTAGTGAAGATGCCGACGTATAGACAGACTGTAGTAACATATCCTAATCCAACCAAGAGGTTTCTCTTTGTTCATATACCTAGAACTGCTGGTAGATTTTTGGAGGAGAACTTTAAAGAGAATGGATTTGAGGCAGAGCAGATACTATGGAAGAGTGTTGATGGAATAGAGGTTGCTCATTTCCATAATGAATTATATCTGAAGCATTTTGATGATCTAGGTAGCATTCCTCATTTTACTATTGTAAGAAATCCTGTTGATAGGTTTATGTCTTGCTCTATATTCCTAACCAGAATGTATGGTGATGATATACAAGAAGCAATGGAAGACCCTATGATGTTTGGATCTATGTTACAGAACTTTCCTCTTACTCAAGCAGTCAACTGGTTCAGACCACAGATAGATTTCCTTACAGACGATACTAATATATGGAAGTTTGAGGATGGATTTGGTAGTGATTTTGATGAGTGGATGAGTGAGATACTGGGTGTAGAGTATACGACCAAGGATGTTCCATATGAGAAACTGGCATATGGTGAGACCAAAAAGTTGGAGAAAACTGATAAACTGGTAAATAATATCATGTCCCTTTATCGGAAGGATTATGAGTACCTCTATCCCGAATTGGCAACACCATTCGAAGAAGGAACCTAAACGGACCTTAAAACCCCAAGCATTGCGTCAAGCAAAGCAAAGGTTACAAAATGTTAAGAAGCGTTATATGACCCACCCCAAGCGTGGGTCTTCTAGTATCATAGGTACATACAACGGAAAAACAGATGGCAGTACAGCAAGAAATCAAGTCCCAACTAGCGAAGTTGCTTGCTACTGAAGATCTGGTAGTAGAGCACAAGCAGGTCTCAACAGCACAATTTGATGTCCACAGTCGTGTCTTGACCCTTCCAATGTGGGAAAGAGCAAGTGGTATCGTATATGATATGCTTGTAGGTCATGAAGTAGGACACGCCCTCTATACTCCTGACGAGTGGGATTGGAGAGATAGAATCCCTCAACAGTTTATGAATGTATGTGAGGATGTAAGAATTGAGAAATTGATGAAGCGTAAGTATCTTGGAATTGCCAAGACCTTCTATAGAGGGTATAATGAACTTAATGATAAGGATTTCTTTGAGATAGCAGATGAAGATTATAATAGTTTTAATCTTGCTGATAGGGTTAATTTATTTTACAAGATTGGTTCGTTCATTGATATATCTTTTTCGGATACTGAAAAGGAGATTGTCGATTTAATTGGAAATACTGAAACCTTTGAGGATGCATTAAAGGCAGCAGAGGTTCTTTATCAATACTGTAAGAAGCAACAAGAGGAGAAAATTAGTTTAGAGAATACACCAAAGAAAGGGGAAGATAAGGTTGAACTCAATTCAGAAGGACAGACAGATGAAGGTAAAGAAGGGGAAGAAGAGTCTCAAGTAGATGCACCACAAACTCCTCAAATGGAAGAGAGTGGAAGTGATACAGGTGAAGTTCAAGAACAGGAAGAACCAGAAGTTAGAACTGCTGATGCTTTATCAGAGAAACTTCAATCTTTGATAAATGATCAAGGAATTGAGAATAACTATGTTGAGTTACCAAAGGTTAACTTAGATACTATAATTGCAAAGAATTCTGAAGTTCATAAAGTAATTGATGAGCACTTTATTCAACAACAAGTAGATCATACTGCTCGTGTAAAACACTATGGTGAGTATGGTGAAAATAATATTCCAGAAAGTCCTTTTATTGATGCTGATTCGTCCTTTACCCAATTTAAAAGAGATGCCCAAAAAGAAGTCAATTATTTGGTCAAAGAGTTTGAGTGTCGCAAGGCAGCTTCGAGTTATGCTCGTGCTGCTACTAGTCGCACTGGGGTTCTCGATACAACGAAGCTTCATACTTACCGATTTAACGAGGATATCTTTAAGAAGGTAACCACTCTTCCTGATGGTAAGAATCACGGTCTAGTATTTGTATTAGACTGGTCTGGTTCTATGCAATATGTTCTACAAGATACTCTTAAGCAACTTTATAATCTAGTATGGTTTTGTAGAAAAGTTAATATTCCTTTTGATGTATATGCTTTTACTAATGAGTGGTCTCGTGAAAAAAGATATAATAATGAAGAATTAAAACCACATTATGAAGCAAGAGAAGGTTTATTGAAGGTTGAAGACCAATTCAATATGATGAATCTTTTAACAAGTAAATCTAATGCTAAAACATTAGATCATCAGATGTTAAACATTTGGAGACTTGCTCATTGCTTTAATGTGAGGTGTTGGTTTCGTTACCCAGAACAACTATGCTTATCAGGAACTCCTTTAAATGAAGCAATAGTTGCTCTTCATCAAATTCTTCCAAAGTTTCAAAAAGAGAATAGAGTTGAAAAGACTCAATGTATTATCTTAACTGATGGTGAAGCAAGTTATCTTCCTTATCATAAATTGATTGAGGATAGTTACTTTGGTACAAAAGATAAACCATGGTTAGGTTCTCGTAATGTTCGTCCTGGTCGTACATTCTTGCGTGATCGTAAGGTTGGTAAGACTTATGGATTCCAGTATGATTATCATGAGTTCACTGATGTTCTTTTAAATAACATCAAAGATAAGTTTCCTTCTACAAACTTTATTGGTATTCGTGTTATGCCAAATAGAGAAGCCAATCGTTTCATTAGACTTTATCATCCTAGTGGTGATGAGAAATTGAGTAATGATTGGAAAAAGAATAAGAGTTTTACTATTAAGAATTCTGGGTATGATGCATACTTTGGAATGTCTGCTCAAAGTCTTGCTGATGATCCAGAGTTTGAAGTTCAGGAAGACGCAACAAAAGCACAAATAAAAAGAGCATTTGTTAAGTCTCTCAAGACCAAAAAACTAAATAAAAAAGTACTAGGAGAATTCATTTCTTTAGTTGCATGAAGACATTTAAACAATTCTTGGACGAGAGTAGTCTAAGTCGTATTAAAAGTAAATCGGATAAAGGAGGGATGGCAGTCCTCTCTGGAAGTCGTGGTGACAAGTCAAAGAAAGAAAATAAGGCAAGAGCAAAGCAGTTAGATAGGGATATTAAAGGTAAGGGTCTTCCTGGTGCTACTAAGGTAACAGGAAGATGGACTGAGAATCCTGGAACAAAGGATGAGAAGAAAGTCAAAGAAAGAAGTCACGTTGTCACTGCTGGTAAAAAGGGTAAGAGGAAGTTTAAGAAAGCAGTAAAAGCACTTGGTAAGAAGTATGGTCAGGATGCTGTCTTGACACAAACTAAAAAAACTGGTACACTTAGTGCAACACGGAAAGGTGGACTAGGTAAAGATAAAAGAGTTGGTGTTGGTAAAATGAGACCAGGAAGATCATCTCCAGAAGGTGATACTAAAATTAAAGGAAAGACTTTTACATATGAGAAATGATTGAAAACGATGAATGGTATCCAGATGTTGGAGAGTATCTCCCAGAAAATGGTGACCCACCCCACCCCCATGATAGTATGCCAGTAGCAAACGGTACTAATAAGTATCATCCTGATGGCGAACCTCCTGATCTTGCACCCTGTGAGTATGAACCTCCTATGACTGATTCTGACTGGTTTATTGAAAAACCAAAAGACAATTATGCTTCAAGACATAAATCTACACCTGATTCTGAGAAATCTGCTGAAGAGGTTGTCACAATGCACGAAAAGATGTATCGTATAGCAACAGCAAGAAACAATCCATTCCATGTGGGAGGATCTGAAAATGCTCAGTCTGAAGTAGATTATATTAAAAAGCATTCACCTTGGCCTGGTGGGTCAGAAAATTTCCAAGGAGGTTCTGAACAGCATATGCCACCAAGACCTGAAGAACAAATTTATGATGAATTCAATGATCCTTATGGAGGACGATGAAATGACTAATCATCCATCTAAGCACTCATCATCTTATGATGATTCAAATTGGAGAGAAGAGTATAAGGGTTATACTTCTAGCAGGTATGAGTTGGATTTGCTTGAGAACGGACCTAAGAGTCTATCTCAGAGTTGGATGATGGGTGCTCTACATAATAAGTGGAAGAAGATGAAGGGTTATAAAGACCCTGAACCACCTGATTGCCAGAGTAGTTTAAAGGAGTGGGAAGCAAGTGTTAAGAAATATCAACATTAGGTGATAAAGGGTTTAAAGGTGCGTTCAATACCCTATAATAAGGTCATTGAAACACAATTACATTATGTTCGAAATCAAAATGACTCGTGAGGAAATCATCGAAGGTTTGAAAGCGAACTACGGTACAGAATTCACTGCAGCTGATGTGAGAGGATTCTGTAGAATGAATGACATCGCTTATCAAACAGTCACTAAAAAAATTAAAGAGTTCAATGTTGGTCGAGGTAAATGGAACCTTGAAGTAACTCAGAAAGTGGTTGAAGATATTGAGAAATCATTCAATGCTCCTGCTGTAGAACCGCAAGTAGTGCAGAATTTAGTTCCTGATAAAGATAGTGTATTTGTTCCCTTTGGTTCATTTACAGATATAAAGAATATAATTAAATCAAAACTATTTTATCCAGCATTCATTACTGGTCTTTCTGGTAATGGTAAAACTTTTGGTGTAGAACAAGCATGTGCTACATTAAATAGAGAACTTATCCGTGTAAACATTACTATTGAAACTGATGAAGACGATCTTATTGGTGGCTTTCGCCTTGTGGATGGGTCAACTGTTTGGCATAACGGACCTGTCATTGAAGCGTTGGAACGTGGAGCAATCTTGTTACTCGATGAAATTGACTTGGCTAGTAACAAGATACTCTGCCTCCAATCCATCCTTGAGGGCAGGGGTGTGTTTTTGAAGAAGATTGGTAGATGGGTAAAACCTGCTGCAGGATTCAATGTAATTGCTACAGCAAATACAAAGGGTAAAGGATCCGACGACGGTAGATTCATTGGTACTAATGTATTAAATGAAGCATTCCTTGAAAGATTCCCTGTAACCTTTGAGCAGGATTATCCATCTCCTGCTATTGAGACTAAGATACTAGACCGTATTTCTTCAGAAAAGGATTTCAATAAGCGTCTAGTAGATTGGGCAGACATCATTCGTAAGACATTTTATGATGGTGGTATTGAGGAAATCATTAGCACTCGTAGATTGGTTCACATTGTTCGTGCTTATTCTATTTTTAAGAATAAAGCAAAAGCAATTCAAGTTTGTGTAAACAGATTTGATGATGAAACTAAGCAGTCCTTCTTAGAATTATATGATAAGGTGGATGCTGACTTTGAGTTGCCAACAGATACGGAGGTGGTATAATGGCTTGGTGGTTAGTTGATTCAATTTTGAAAGGAACATTAGATGAGGATTATCCTATTATGAATAAAGAAAAAAGAGAAGACCTGAGTATGTCTGTAGAAGGGGATAATCCCTATTCTTATTATGACAAAGATGGAGGACTTCATTTGAGGCAAGATGGTTTTAAAGTAGAAGGGGGTCATGACCCCTCCTACTATGAGTGGGATAGAAATGGATTGACAGAGAATCCATTTGATGATGATTACGGACAAGCAGTTGATCATCTAGTTGATGAGATGCCATCATCATTTTCAACACTTTCTGATAATGATGATCAGATTGCCCACCATATTACAGGGGATCTAAATAACGAGGTTCAACAATCGGATAACATGTCAGCACATTACTTTAAATATCACGAAGATGAAATTCTTAAGGATATCGAATCCTATGTATCGGGTACTTATAGAGGTCACTATACTGGGACTACTCATGAGTATCGTAATGTACAGACCCTTGATTTGATGGCATCCAGAGATCTTGCGTCAGCGTTTTGTCAATCGAATATTATAAAGTATGGTAGTAGGTATGGTAGTAAAGATGGAAAGAGTAAGAAAGACTTGCTTAAAGTGATTCATTATGCTATGCTATTATTACATTTTGATGAACATTACGGTAAACCCTCAATCACATCGGGTAACATTGATCACACAATGCCTTAATCATGAAACTACGAGAACGTACTATGAAACTGTCTGACAAGACTTTGACTTTATTGAAGAACTTTTCATCAATCAATCAATCGATTCTTTTTAAGAAAGGTACTTCTTTAAGAACTATTTCTGTTATGAAAAACATCTTGGCAGAAGCAACAATTGAAGAAGACCTACCTACAGATTTTGGTATCTATGATCTTAATCAGTTTTTAAATGGTCTTGGTTTACATCAGAACCCTGATTTAGATTTTGAGAATCAAGGTCATGTGGTTATTAGAGAAGGTAAGTCGAGAACGAAATATTTCTTTGCAGATCCTAATGTGATCGTTACTCCACCAGATAAAGAGATTACACTTCCTAGTGAAGATGTTTCTTTTGAGTTGAGTACATCACAGTTAGATAAGTTGCTTAAAGCAGCAGCGATCTATCAACTTCCAGATCTTGCCGTGGTTGGTGGAGATGGAGTTGTTAAGATTGTGGTTAGAGATAAGAAGAATGATACTTCTAATGATTTCTCTATTGTAGTTGGTGAGACTCAATCTACATTCTCATTTAATTTTAAAGTTGAGAATATTAAGATTGTTCCAGGTACATATGATGTAGTTGTATCTCAGAAGTTATTATCAAGGTTTACATGTAGAGATTATGATCTAAAGTATTTTATTGCCTTGGAACCTGATTCTACATTTGGGTAATATGTCTGGAGATAATCTACACGATCCACAACCAGAGATTCGCTATGCAGTTAATGTACATCACCATGAGGAATGGGAAGAAATGAGTGTAACTGAAAGATTGAAGGTAGCAACACCTGCAATTAAGAATTGGGAAAAAGATTATCTCCATAAGAATAAGAGTAAGTTGAATAAGAGAGAGATTGCAATTCTTGAAGGTGATGAATTAAAGTCGCATGAAGGAATGATATATGGTAGAATGTATGCACAATGGAAAAAGGATAGTGGGTTTGATTGGTAAAGTATGGTAAAATTCTGGAGGGTATGGAAGTATGCATTAGGTTCTTTCTCTGATGAAAAGACCAAGAGGTATGATAATCTTGTTGTCCTTATGCGATCTTTCATCTTTCTAACTTATCTTATTACTAACTGTTTTATTATTAGCGGAGTAATCCGTCATTGGAATGACCTATGAGTGACTTTATCTGGGTTGAGAAATACCGACCCAAAACAATTGATGAGTGTATTCTTCCTGAGAATATAAAGAAAACCTTTAGTGATTTTCTAAATAGAGGTGAGATACCGAATATGCTTCTTTCTGGGCCTCCTGGTGTTGGAAAGACTACGGTAGCAAAAGCACTCTGTAATCAGTTGGGGGTAGATTATTATGTCATTAATGGATCGGATGAAGGAAGGTTTCTTGATACAGTTAGGAATAGTGCCAAGAACTTTGCGTCTACGGTCTCTCTTAGCAGCGACTCGAAGCATAAAGTCATCATCATCGATGAGGCAGACAATACCACTTCCGACGTACAACTCCTTCTTAGAGCGAGTATTGAGGAATTCTCAGGAAACTGTAGATTCATCTTCACCTGCAATTATAAAAATAAAATCATCGAACCCCTCCACTCCAGGTGTGCTGTGGTCGAGTTTGGCATCAAAGGTCAGGAGAAACCTAAAATACAAGCAGAGTTCTTCAAGAGACTTAACACCATCTTGGACGCAGAAAGGATTGAATCCGATAAGAAAGTCCTCATTGAACTCATCAGTAAACACTTCCCAGACTGGAGAAGAATCTTAAATGAGTGTCAAAGATATGCAGTTGGTGGTAAGATAGATAGTGGAATACTTGCATCATTCTCAGATGTTTCGGTAAATGACCTTGTTAAAAACCTTAAGACGAAAAACTTTCCTGAAGTACGTAAGTGGGTCGTCAGTAATTTGGACAATGACTCTAGTGTATTACTTCGTCGTATTTACGATGCTCTTTATACATCCTTGGTCCCTAATACTATTCCTGCTGCTGTGCTCATTATTGCTAAGTATCAGTATCAGATTGCATTTGTAGCAGATCAAGAAATTAATATGCTTGCCGCATTAACAGAAATCATGGTAGAATGTAAGTTCAAATGAAAAAATTTATGAACTTGATCAAAAAATGGTTTGATCTATCTCATCCCAGACCTTGGGAAAAAGAACCTCCTGAATGGGAGGATACTGCACCTTCTGAATATGAACCAAATGACTAAAGACAAAAAGAAACAAAGACACCAAGTTAAATCTAGATGGTATTATATCTTCTGGGGAACCTGTACTGTAGCAGTATGTGCTGGTCAGGTATTTGTAGGAAATGGTTTCCGCAGAATGGCAGATAGTCTTGACAATGTATTAGATGCTCCTATAATATTAGATATTGGTCCTCCTATGAGACATAAACCAATGAATCCAATGTACGATCACCCTATGATTATTAAATGAAACACCTTGAGTGGCCTACAATTATATTCTTTTCGGTAGTTCATTTACTATCATTATATGCATTGCAATTTTTTAGTTGGGATGCATTCTTTTTAATGATATTCTTAGGATGGGTTACTGGATGCTTAGGACTTACATTAGGATACCATAGGTTACTCACACATAAGTCATTTGAAGTACCAAAGTGGTTAGAGAGAATCTTTGCTACTTTTGGTGCATTAAGTGCAGAGTACGGACCAATAGAATGGGTTGGAATACATAGACAACATCATAAATGGTCTGACCAAGGAATGGATCCTCATAATTTTAGAAGAGGATTCTTTTGGGCTCATATGGGATGGATGTTAGTTAGAGTTCCTGGTGAGAAGAGAGTTAAAAGATATGCAGCAGATTTAAGAAAAGATCCATACTATAGATGGTTAGATAATAATTTCCTAGCACTACAAATACCTCTTGCATTTATCTTGTATAGTCTTGGTGGATGGACTTATGTATTGTGGGGTATCCCAGTTAGAATTATGGTGGTATATCATTTAACTTGGTGTATCAATTCTGTTTGTCATACGTGGGGTACAAAACCATTTGATCATCCCCATCTAGCACGTAATAATAGATTGATGGGATGGATTGCTTTTGGTGAGGGATGGCACAATAATCATCACGCATATCCTACATCAGCAAAACATGGTTTACAAGGTCAGTTTGACTTGACTTGGTATATCATAGTAGTATTACATAGACTTGGTTTAGCAAAGAATCTTAGACTACCTACATTATGATAATAAGTGAATCAGATGCTGTATGGGCTGCTGATCAATTTATTGACTACTTTGGACGATTTAAAACTATTGAAGATTACATTCGTGTAACCAAAGAAGCAGCAGTTCAACAAAAAGGACTTTCATTATTCTCTCTAAAGGATGAATTCTTTAATGAAGATATTCCTCCAGATGAAATGGAGTTTGAGGTTAAGTTTGTTGGAGATAGATTTCAACAATCAGTACCTCAAGCATATTTTCATGAACTTTTAACTGCAACTTCATCTGCAATTATTGAGATGAATATTCCTGGTAGAGAATTGCGTTGGATAGTATATGAAAAGAATAGTCAGAAGATAGTAGGGTTTATTCGTTTTGGTTCTCCTACTATTAACTCTAAACCAAGGAATGAATGGTTAGGAGAACCAGCAAATCTATCTTTATTAAACCGTCATACTTGTATGGGATTTGCTATTGTCCCATCTCAACCATTTGGATATAATTATCTTGGAGGTAAGTTACTTGCTTTATTATGTGTATCTCATTTTGCAAGAGAGGAAGTAAGTAAAGTATTTGAGAAAGATATAGCATTGTTTGAGACCACTTCATTGTATGGTTCTACGACCTCTGCATCCCAGTATGACGGTCTTAAACCTTTCATAAGGTATAAAGGTCTAACGGATAGTAAGTTCCTTCCCCTGCTCCATAACGAGGCATTCCATCGTCTTCATGATAGATTTACCCTATTAAATAATAATACACCTCTTACTGATAATAGAGCATCATCTAAGAAGTTAAAAAGACAGACAAAGATGGTTTCTATTATTAGGAATAGTTTAAAGGATAAGGAGAAGTTAAAGGAATTTAATGATGTTATTAATAATGCTTTCACTCTTACGCAGAGAAAGAGAGCATATACATCTGATTATGGATATGCTAATATAAGGGAGGTACTTCTTGGTAAGGATGAGAAATTGGTTCGTGGTCCTAATTGGGATAAGTTTTATCTCGATAATATTATCTCTTGGTGGAAGAGAAAAGCGACGAAGAGATACGACAATCTTCGAAGAGATAATCGTTTTAGAACCAAGGTTGAACTATGGACAGAAGATGATGATATACAAATTATAAGATGATTGAGAAATGGATTATTATTTCAATACTTTTTTTAGAGTATTTTGTGCAAAAGTTTCTATGTGGGATATACTATACTTGGATGAAATTTGAATACTGGAACTTCAATAGGAAACTACCAAAATGACTGAACTTAAAGACTGGTTAAATTCTATTAACTTTACCAAGGAGAATTTGGTAGAGGAAGATCCTGATGCGATAAAGAAATATCCTCCATATATTATTAATCGTTGTTTATCAGGACACCTTGATTGTGTACTGTTTGCGAATGAGATGAATAAATATTCTTTCCTTGATAAAGATATGCAATATTCGTTTTATCTAAATACACTTAGAAAAAAGAAAAGATTTAGTCCCTGGCTCCGCAAGGATAAAGTCACAGACCTCGAAATCATCAAACAATACTATGGTTATAGTAACGAAAAAGCAGCAAATGCTTTGAAGATATTAACCCCCGACCAAATTAAATTTATTAAACAACGACTTGATACTGGAGGAATGAGATGACTGCAACAGCTGAGCCTATTGTAGAGTGGTCACAAGATAGCATGGTAGAGGTCATGCTGAATGAACCAGATGACTTTCTTAAGGTTAGAGAAACCTTAACAAGAATTGGTGTAGCAAGTAGAAAAGAAAAGAAATTATATCAGTCCTGCCACATTCTTCATAAGCAGGGAAGATATTTTATAGTTCACTTCAAGGAACTCTTTGCACTTGATGGCAAACACGCTAACCTTACTTCTAACGACGTTCAGCGACGTAATAGGATTGCTAGGTTACTTTCTGATTGGGGACTTATTTCAATAGTGAAGGAAAGTGATATCATAGATATCGCACCTCTTAATCAGATAAAGGTTCTTGCATATAAGGACAAAGGAGATTGGATTTTAGAGCAGAAGTACAACATAGGTAAGAAGACGAAACCACAAGAGGAGTAGATGCAGAGAATTGTCTTTCGTATAGATCAGGATGGAAACGTCACTGAGGAGGTTCAGGGCGTGGTAGATGGAACGTGTGTAAATATAACTAAAGAAATAG